>Ga0209405_1000001_pt1 | contig 260347 bp, 201 predicted proteins | sample COGITO_mtgs_1105_6_FD_184803 | JGI IMG/M metagenome (GOLD analysis project Ga0209405, IMG submission 184803) | Pelagic marine microbial communities from North Sea - COGITO_mtgs_110516 (SPAdes) (version 2) | ecosystem: Environmental > Aquatic > Marine > Epipelagic ...
CATCCTTAATAAACTAATGCCAAATACTGACCCTATTCAGAATGGTAAGTAAAACTTAAGTCACAAATAGATTTACTTTTGCTGCAACTTTGATTAATAGGGGGAGCCAGTTATAAAGCCTTTACAGCAATGTAAGGGCTTTTTTTTTTGCGGTTTTCCCAACGCATTTTATACCAAAGTTTATAAGCTGTTTTTTATTTCATTAAAATGAGATGAATTTAGTATATTTACTTGCAATTAACCATTAATATTATAAGAATGAAAAATTTAAAAAAATTAATTTTAGTATTTGTAGGACTTCTTTTTGTGTCTTGCGGAGGGAATCCTAATTACGAAAAAAACGTGGCAACAGCTCAAAAATTATTTGCACTTCATGGGGAAGAAAAACTTGATGAGCAACTTGCTTTAGTTAGTAAAGATCTTAAACTGTACACGCCAATATATGGTTCTTCGGAACCCTTAGGATATGATGCATATGCATCTATTCTAAAAGGATATCAAGATAACTTTGAGGACATTAAATACAATGCTCAAGCTTGGCTTCCTGGAGTTGATACATTAACTCTCAAACCTGACGGAAGTGTTAGGACCTATGGTACTTGGACAGGAAAAAATTCAACCACTGGCAAAGAGCTTAACCTAAATGGGTATTGGTATTTTAATTTTGATGCCGAAGGAAAAGTCATAGCTCAAGGCGACTTTTTTGATTATGGAGGAATGATGCAGGCTGTTGGAGCTAAAAACCCGGTTTTAGTAACACTGAAAGTTTTGCCAGGAAAAAAACAAGCGATGATAGATCTTCTTAATACTCCTGATGGTTTACAAGCTACTAGAGATTATGATGGATGTCTATCTCTTGAGGCCTTCTTTAATGATGAAACCAATACCTATTACGTTTACGGAGATTGGGCGTCATATGAACATTATCAAAGCTATCTTGACTGGAGATTTAACGGCGATGAGAGCAAAATGGCACAACAAGTAATGGCACTTTGTGTTGGAGGACAAGAAGGATTAACTCCTATATTTCCTAACACAGATTACTCATCATTTAGTAATTAATAATTAAAATCTGTTTGCCTATAAAGAGTCTATTCAAACAAGAAATTGTGTGGTGACTTTTGATGATAGGAGAAGCCAGTTATAAAGCCTTTACAGCAATGTAAGGGTTTTTTTTGCTGTTTTTTCAATGCACTTTGTGCCAAAGCTAATTAGCATTTTTATTATATTTGGATGTTAAACCAATTTAATTAAAATGAAAAAACTACTCTTGCTTTCCGTATTTTTAATTTTCGCTTGTAGTAATGATGATGAGTCAGATGACAATCCGCTTCCAGCATATACAGTAGAAGGGAGATGGTTGTGGTCTCCAGGTTTTGGTGCGTCAGCGAACACAATGTACGAGTTTTTAAATGGAACAAGGTACACTTATTATTGTGATGATTTTGGGAACGAATGTGACGAGACCTATTGGAATTCATTAGAAACATTAGATGCAATTCCAGGAACTATAACTTATACATTTGAAACTAATATTTTAACAATTGATAGTGTAGAACAAGAAGTTGCATTTGAGTGCGATGGTGGAAAGCTATACTTTGTTTCAGCAAACTATAGCTTGTATAGAATAGGGGTTGACCAAGATTGTAATTAAACTTAAGATTTAAGAGTACAAACTTAGTAGCTGGAGATTAGGTGTCAGAAAATGATAAATAAAAAAGCACTACAATGCATCGCATTATAGTGCTTTTTTCTTAATTTATTTTAAGGATGTAACTATGGTTTGTTATTCTCCCTTAAGCATTTTTTTAAATGCCTCTAAATCAAATTCATTTCCGTAAAAAAGTGTACTCATTTTCATAATATCAGCAGCAATGAGAACAGCAGTCTTTATTTCATCTTCAGACGCCCCTAATCTTTTTAGCTCTGCAATATGATAAGGAATACAGTACTGGCATTTAACAGCTGCGGAAGTTCCGAGAGCTACTAAATGAGCTTCTTTTTCAGCTATTGCACCTTTTTTGTATAATCCCATTTGAGCTTTAAAATAAGCGTTAGAACTTTTTAGTATGGATGTAGGATAAACAGAGTTAAAAGGGCTCTCCGCTAATATCTCTTTCTTTTCTTCACTTGTAAGTGCAGAGTCTTGAGAAAAGCTAGCTGTATGCATGCCTACAAATAGCAAAATAAATAGTATTTTTTTCATTTTATAAGATGTTTAATTTTTGATAAAATCAAAGTTACTGAATATATAATAAATTGCAAAACACAATTAAAATCTAAGTGTGTTTAGTTGCTTTAATTCAGCTATTTTCTTAAATACTTATCTTACCAACTCTTTTTCTAACTGTTCTAAAGATTTTCCTTTTGTTTCTGGTAATAATTTTAGGAGTACAAAGAAGCCTATTAAAGCAATTGCTCCAAAGATGAAAAAGGTTAGTGCATTTCCTAAATTTGAAAGTTCCCAAGGGAAAATTAATTGCACCAAAGAACTAATAAGGGAGTTTATAAATGCAATAACGCCGATGGCTAAACCTCTATATTTCAAAGGGTATAACTCGGACAGCAGTACCCACATAACGGGTCCTAGTGAAAAGGCAAAACAGGCAATAAACCCTAGAATTCCGATGAGGACTAAAGTGGCATTTATACGCGTTGCTGCTTCCAAAATAACGCCATCATTTTTTAGATATATTGCATTGCCTAATGCAGATTTTACAGCGTTTTTAAAATCGATATCATTAGTATATACTTTTTCAGCAAAGGGCATTAATTTTACCGAATCAGAAAACTCAAACTGTGTAATTTTTTCTTCCGAGAGCTGATAGGTTGCTTGATTAAAACCATACGCACATAACAATAAACTCACCGCAATACCAGCCGTGCCAATTAATAGGAGGGGTCTCCTTCCCATTCGATCAATTAAATAGATGGCAACAAATGTGAAGAGTACCGAAATGGTGCTTAATAATACACCCGACGAAAAGGCCGCATCAGTGCCAATCCCTGTTTGTTTAAAGATAGATGTTGCGTAGAAGTAAACGGCGTTTATTCCTGTAATTTGCTGTAGAACACCTATAATTAACCCAATAACTAATATGAAACGCAACGATCGTTTTAAGAGGTCCGTTAGTTTTAAATCAGATTTGTCTTTGTCAGCATCGACACTTTTTTCTATAGACGCAACTTCTGTGTGGCCTCTTTCACTTCCGTGAAGTGTTATTAAAACCTGTTTTGCATCAGAAATTCGATCTTTTAAATACAGCCACCGTGGGCTTTTTGGTACAAAAAATAAGAATATGAAGTATAAAACAGCTGGAATTAATTCGACTCCTAACATCCACCTCCAAACAGTTTCATCTGTAAGAAAGCCACTGTCTGGGGTGTTGTATTTATTAAAAAAGTAATTGCTTAAAAAGGCTGCGAAAAACCCAAACACAATATTTAATTGTTGAACGGTCACTAATTTACCTCTGTTTTCGGCGGTTGCTATTTCTGCGATGTACATTGGTGCTAACACCAAGGCCGCTCCAAAAGCTAAGCCTCCAATCATTCGTGCGATATAGAGGATCTCATAAGAAGTTGCCGCAGCAGATAACACTGCTGAAATTGCATATAGAAACGCAACAAAAATGAGTAATTTCTTCCTGCCGAAAAGATCGCTTAATCTTCCAGAAAATAGCATCGCAATCATGGCTGCAAATGAGGGTGCGCTCACAACCCAACCAGACTGTATTTCATTTAATTCAAACTCCGGTCCAGCAAAAGACATGACTCCAGAAATAATTCCAGCATCAAACCCAAAAAGGAAGCCTCCAAGGGATACTACAAATGCAATAAAAACTAATTTTTTATTCATGATCTGTTGGATTTAAGATCTTAATTTTTAGTAAATGATGGATTGCATTGCTCGCGGTTCAATTTCTAGAACGGCTTCATTATTATGAACGATTAACTTGTAAGTAATTTTAGTATCAGTTGGGTTCATAACAACAGTAACGATCTTACCATCTTTATTCATAAACGAGGTGCTTTCAATAGTGGTTCTGCTTGTTGTTGTACTCACACGTAGCGCGCCAGGTTTAATGAACTTTGAAAAGTGTCCAATATAGTAATAAGTAGGCGTATATATTAACTCGTCGGTTGTTTTATTTGCATGAATAGGTGCAAAGCAGAAATTTTGAACGTGATTTGGCCCCCCTCTTTCGTCTAAAAGAATATTCCAATCGGTCCATCCGACAACGCCACTATTAAAGTCGTTTATCATGGAGTTTCCATAGCGTTCTGCATTTGGCCAGTGGTACAGTCTTTCTGTATTAAAGCCTTCCTGACAGCCTTCGGTAAACATCATATTTTTTGATGGAAACGATTCATTTATGTTTTTTAGATTATCATATTTAGGCAAGCCTCCAGTCCAAGTTTCATACCAGTGAAACCCAATTCCCCAAGCATATTTAGAAGCCTCAGGATCTTCAAAAATAGTATTCGCTCTATTTGTAATTAAATCTCTATTATGATCCCATACGATAATATTTTTATCGCCCATCCCTGCTTTTTCTAGAGTTGGACCTAAGTAATCTTTTAAGAAATCGCGCTCTTCTTCCGCAGTGTATATACAAGATTCCCAACGTTGGGTAGCCATCGGTTCGTTTTGTATGGTCAAGCCCCAAACAGGAATTCCTTCAGCTTCATAAGCTTCAATAAACTTTACGTAGTAATTGGCCCAGGCTTGACGAAATTCTGGAAGTAGTTTTCCTCCTCTAAGCATGTTTTTATTTGTTTTCATAAATGCTGGGGGGCTCCATGGACTTGCATAAAATACTAAATTATCATTAATCAATTCAATAGCTCTTTTTATAAAAGGGATTCTTTTTACCTTGTCTTTTTCGATTGAAAATGTTGTAAGCTTTTCATCACCTTCATCAATATAGGTATGACTCCTTAAACCAAAATCGCTGCTATGAATACTTGTTCTTATAATATTATATCCGATACCCTCTTTTCCAAAATAAGATTGAAGCAGTTCATTTTGTGTGTCTGGACTTAAAGTTGAGAAAACTTCTGCTGAAGCATCTGTTATCGCTCCACCAATCCCTAGATATTCTTGAAACGTTTTTTCAGGATTTACAAAAACAGCAATTTCAGTTTCTAAGGGTTGCACCTTTTCTTTAAATGTCTGTTTATTTGTTTTGGTTAATCGCAACTCCGTATCCATAGCTGTGGTATAAACTTGAATCGTTTTGCTTTGATAGTTTTCTGTGTTTGAATTAGTCTCCGTAGTTTCTAATTTATCGACTTTTGCGTCTTTACAAGCTGTAATTAACACCAAAAGACACAATAGTTTATAATATTTAATATTCATAGTTTTCTGTGAATTATTTTCTGTATTCGTGTTTTACCCAATCGACTTCCATGACCCATTCGCCTTCCATTGGGGAATCCGTAATCTTAGCATAGTTTAATATAGCAAACATGGCTTCGGGGTATTTATCTCCTTCGCCTAAGTTGCGGTAAATTTCTTTTCCATCTACTCGATATACTAAATCAGCTTTCTCCCACTCAACAGAGTACTCATGAAATTCGTTTAAATCTGCGTTAACCCCTTTTCGTAAGCTCCACCAATCACCCTTATTGCATTCACCTAAATTTTTAATGGCGCCTGTTGTGAAGCTATTTTTGTGATGATCTCCATGGTGTTCAAAAATATCAATTTCCCCAGAACCTGTCATTGGCCAACAAATAGTTTCATTTGTTTCTTGGACTGGGGGTTCATTATTTTGTGCCCCTAAAATCCACCATGCTGGAAACATACTTGGTTCTCCGTTGGTTCCTAATTTTAATCGAGCCGTCCATTTTCCTTTAATAAATTCTTTTTTGTTTTTTGAAGCGATTCGACCCGCAACATATTGCGTTTCTGGGTGTTGCTTTCCAAACTTATCATAATTATCGCAGCTCTGTTTTTCTCCAATATTAACTACCTTTAGTTTTAAAGTCCCATTACTAACTTCTCTCGTACCAAATTCATTATTAGGGACATAACAATGGGTTTCGTTATTTACCCAAATACGTTGGTCTTGCCAATTATCGGAATTAAAAGTATCGAAATTATCTAAAAAATCTATTTCCCAAACAGCGGCATCAACACTATTTATAGCAGCTTCTTTTTTTTCTTTGTTGCATGATAACAAACAGATTGTTATCAGCGTGAAAATTCCATGTTTTATTTTCATTTGTTCATATTTAATTGACACCAAATTCAAAAATTTGTGAATCAGATGTGTTACCAATTTGATCTGTTGTTACTACTTTCCAATAATAAACTTGCCCAGAAATTACAGTACTATTTATATTCGTATTACTTGTGCTGCCAATTTCAGTAACTGGAGGGTTTACAGTATCAAGATAAATTGTGTAGGATGCTATATCATTATCAATATCAGTTGCTTCCCATTGTAAACTCACGACGCCTTCATTGACATTAGCACCAGATTGAGGGCTAATCGCTTCCGCTGGAAATGGGGGATGGCTTTCTTGAGAAAGTCCTGCGTTATAAAATTTCCAAACGGTACTTTCTGTGGTTTCTGTTGTGCCACTTGCTAAAGACGTTACGGACCATGAATAGGGTGTCCCTCTTAAAATACGGATCAAAAATTCATTTGAAAGAGTGCTTATATTTCTTGAAGTTCCATCGTTTAAATTTGTAATTTGTAAGATATATGAACTCGCATTAGTGGCGTTTTCCCATTGAAATAACACATCTGATTCAGTATCAGAAATTATGTCCCCTTCATTGCATTCAGTATTGTTTTCAGGAAATAGAAGTGTTGCTGCCGTTGGCGGAGCCACGGTATTTACATTTTCCCCTCCTCCATCATCATCACTACTACAAGAAGCGACAATGACGATTAAAAATAAGTATATCGGAATTGTATTGATTAATCTTTTCATTGCTTTACAATTTTATAGTTATGTGTCTTTTCTGTAGTCCTTATTTTTAGAAAGAAAAACCCACTTGCGATGTTTGATACATCAATCTCCAAAGTGTTTTGTGTTTGGTCGTATGTTTTATAGAATATTAATTTCCCCGATACATCGTAAATTTCTACTGGTACAGAAGTTCCGTATGTATCGCTAGTATTGACAAATAATGTATTCTGAACAGGGTTAGGATAGGGTAGAGGCTCATTGTTTAGGACAAACGTTTTTTCATAAATCCCTTGACACTCTTTGTCTGTTCTGATACTTAATTTATTTACTCCCTTAGATAATACTAATTCGACTTCGCTTTCACTCGTAATGAATGTTTCTTCGTTTAAGGTAATATAGTACATGTTTCCTCCATTGATAGTTACATTTACTCTTGAGGAATAAGCGACTCTGTCCGCATTAACATCCAGCTCATCTGGCTCAATTACAACGACTGTAAAACACTGTTCATAGTCTGGTTGCCCCTCTAAAGTGATGCATAAGACATAGGTTCCAGCTGATAAATTTTCGAAATTAATATTGGATGTAAAAGTTTCGGTTGTTGCGAAATTTTCACCACTTACAGAAACGGTATAATTATAGTTTGCTACGGCTGATAATGAAATGCTCCCGTTGTTTTGAGATCTACAAGTTTCACTATATACGGATAGGACATAATTATTTGGTGGTAAAGAGAAAATTTCACATCCAGTTACATCTACAATAGCGCCTTCGGGTGTGTTTGGGCAATCGTCATTATCATCTAAGACACCATCGCCATCACTATCTGGATAATCGAACTCCATCCAATTAAAATTAAAGCCACCTGATAAAATTCGCATTCTTAATGTATGAATTCCTTCTTCAATCGTCAAGTTCCCTGCAACTGTTTCCCATGTTTGCCAGCCATTTGTAATCACAGTATTCATAACTATGAGTTCTGTTTCAACAGCGTTTTCATCGACTGAATACAGTCCAATTTGTCCTTGGTTAAATCCAGCGATTCTTAGTTTAATTCCATAAAGCCCTGTTTGTGGGACATAAATAGAATAGTCGGCATAATCTCCAGGATCCGTATAGCCTAAATTTTGACCGCCTCCTTCATCTGATGTGTCTTCTAATCCCATGCCTTCCATCACATCATAATCTTCGACCTGAATAACAGCAGGAATTACGACACGATATGGAGCGATATTGTTGATCGTTAAATCTGTAAACGTATTTAAAGTTTTATTTGATTGGGATTGAATTGTAGTTCCTTCATAACTCACCGTTATCACATCCCCAAAAAGAAAGAAGTCTTCAAGGTTAAGAATAAACAAACGATCTCTTAAAGGGTCCGCCGAAACAGATGTAACCGTTTTTTCTTCCCCGTTAATCAAAACTGTGAATTGATCTGCAGTGGCGTTTAAGGATGCTGCTAAAATAGATTCACTAATTGTAACTTCTAAAGATTTTTCATCAGCAGCAGTTTTACCATTTAAAGCGGTTAGTGCCAATGCATCTATGGTTCCTGTAGTTTCAAATTCAATGCTGCTAAAATTTACTGGAATACTGTTATTGATATGTAATTTTAAACTGTGTTGACCTGCTGGTAGAATAATATCTGAAATTTCAAAGGTAGAAAATTGTGTCCAACCCCCCGTAGCACTTACAACTTGTGTGGCCGTTACTTCTTGATCGTCTATAGTCAGAAAAAACTCTCCACCTGTTTGTTGTGTTGCAAGTCTTATTTTTGCTTTATAAACGGCTGCTTCACTGATGTTAACAGTGTATTTCATCCATTCCCCTTGTTCTACAAAACCAACATGAAATCCATTACTATTTATATTATCTGTATTTTTTTCGATATCGACACCATCATTCCTATAAGACCATCCGCTATTCCATGCGGTGAAATCTCCAGTTGACAAATTGTAATCGCCAACTACCGTGTCATAGTATGCAAAATTATTTTTTCCTAAATCAAAATCAGACATATGAATTACTCCTGGAATTGCTGATGGGGATCCATTATAAGGAATGGTCTCATCTGTTTGTACTTGTCTGATTAAAGCATCGGGCACGTCTTTTCTAAAGCGACTATTCTCTACCAATAGATTATCGGCGAGTTCCATCATCGAATTAAAAGCTTCTGTAGCGGTTGGCTGCGACCCATTTCCTTGCCAATAGTCTAAAATATCTTGATACCCTGGGTTTATATCCACAGCGTAAGGACTGTCTATATCTCCAATTTTACGAACGGCCCACCAGGCCCAACCAATGTTATTGTCTTCAAATAAAGAGACAGCATCCGTAAACCAAGTATTGGAATTTTCTCCGGATTCTCCCATCCATAAAGGCACATTTTGTTGTGCTCTAAGTGGTAGAATCCAATCGAGGTCTCCAGGATTGTTCGTATTCCAATATTTATGAAAACTATAGACCATGTTATCATCCCAAGGAGGGGTCAATCCACTGTGATCATTAGCATAGGAGTTTCCTTCAATAAATATAATGTGATTAGTGTCTACACTTCGAATTCCCGCAGTAATGTCTTCAAAGACTTCTCGTAATAATGTGTTTCCTGGTAAATCCCAATGGGTTTCATTAATAAGGTCATAGCCACCAATCCATTCATTATTTTTATATCGATCTGCTATTCTGGTCCATAAGGCCACAAGCTTATCCCTGTTTTCTTGACTTTCCCACAATGATGGTTTTGTAGGGTCATAATCATTAATTTCTGAACCAGTCCCTTGTCCTCCTGGAGCCGCATGCATATCTAAAATCACATAAATATCATGAAGAGCTGCCCAAGCTAAGACATCATCTATCAATTCAAAACCTGTTTCTATCCAAGTGTTTTCTCCTGCAACAGGTTCTTCTTCGATTGGGAGTGTAAATAGATTGTAATGCATCGGAATCCGAATACTATTGAAGCCCCAAGCGGCTAAAGAATCTACATCGCGTTGTGTAAAATGATTTGCTCGCCATTGAGTGAAAAAGGTTTCGGTATTGCTTTCTCCCATCAAATCGATTAATTTGTCTTTTATTTCATGTTGGGATCCTGCAAACCCAGAGCTTTGCATCATGTAACCTTCCATGATTTGCCAGCCTCCAGGGCCATAGCCTCTTAAAAGCACTTCCTCATTATTTGAATTAACAATTTGCGTTCCTTGAGTACGAAGGCCTTGACTCCAACCTAATGACACTATAAATACCAGGCTTATAAAAAGCACATATTTTCTCATTGAATTATTATTTTTTAAGTTTTAATATTCTAAGACTGTTCTAAATTATTGTCTTAATAAGGACCAATTGTCTAAAACAATCCCTTCGGTACCCCATTGACCACCACCAGTTCTAAACAGTAGGTAGTATGTACCAGTTGTTGTAATTTCAAATTGTCCAGGGTTACTAGTTTCATCACAACCCCCAGCAACTGCTGGTCCAGAATAGGTTTTTAAATCTCCACACTCCCATGCATTATACGCTTTGAGGACATACTGATCTCCGTTGTAGTCTCCAGTATTTTCAACGGGTTGTGTAGCACCAATATAGACTTCGCCCCAAACGTCATTGATATCCGTATAGGTCATATCCATATCAAATTGATAGACCCCTGGATCCAAGGTTAGTTGGGTATAAATAGCCCAATGTTTCCAATCACTAGGACTTTGTGTTTCTGCAAAGGTCACAACTCCATCTGCGATGGTTACGGAACCGATTCCATTATCAGTTTCGTAGATGTTAATTATTGTCCAACCACTTGAATCGTCAAAACCTCCATTTGTGATAAGATTTGTAAACACAGGCTCTTCTACGGTCACTTCAATCGAAATTTCGTTTGAAACTGCGGCATCATTTGTAGCTGTTAGTGTCACAGTGTAAGTCCCTGCTTCAGCATATGTGTATTCTGGATCTTCTTCTGTTGAGGTACCAGTCCCATCTCCAAAATCCCATGAATAACTTGTGGCATTTGCAGATGTGTTTGTAAACAATGCAGTAAGATTAGAAGTTTCGAATGTGAACCCTGCGGTAGGTGTAGCAGCTGGATCAATTACTGTGACTTCTTTTGTAATTTCAGCCGAACCTGCTTCATTAGTGGCAGTTAATGTTACCATATAAGTACCACCCTCCGTGTAGCTGTAAGTTGGATTTTCTTCAGTTGAGGTGCCAGAACCATCTCCAAAATCCCATGAATAACTTGTGGCATTCGCAGATGTATTGGTAAAGGTTGTTGTAAGATCAGTTGTTTCAAATTCAAAATCTGAAACAACAGCGAGAGCGAAAGAACCAAGGGATCGAACTGTTACATTATCGATTGTGACGCCTTCGGAACCATAGTTTGCTCCCCCACCTCTAATTACTAAATAGGCAGTTCCGGCCGTGGTGAATTCGAATGTTGAACCCGTACCGACACAACTGTAGGCTGCAAAATCGCCATCAAAAGGTTCTCCTCCACAACCTTCCCATGTGTTTAGGGCTAAACGCATTCCGCCATCGGTGTAGTCTTGACCTTCAACAGGAGTTTCCATTCCTACATAGACTTCAAACCAAGAATCTGTTAATGGGCCTCCACTTATATCCATTGAAATTTGATATTCGTTATTTGCTAAAACTTGGATTGGTTGATAAATTCCTACTTGTCCCCAACTGCCACCTGTCCATTTTGCTTCATTATTATCAAATGATACATTGATTCCATCAGAAATAGGCAAAACAATCCATGGATCACTTCCGTTAAATTCTCCATTTTGAATGAGATTAGGCGCTTCAAAGTCATCGGTTATAACCACTGTTTGAATTGATTCTGCGACACCGCCCTCGGTAAATATTCTAAACCTCACATCATAATCTCCACTGTCAAAGAATATCTTGCTGGCTTCATACCCTTCTGCAGAGGTGTTATCACCAAAATCCCAATGTGTGTACCAGTTCGCATCATTTGGAGTTGCTGAAAAATATACCTTATTAGGATTTTCAGAATCAAATTCAAATGTAAAAATAGCATCTTCGCTTGTTGGAGGTGCAACAGCCTCTTCGACATCGTCTGCACATCCGGTAGAAATAAAAATAATTCCTACAATAAAAGTCCAACTTAAAAATTTTATTAGTTTCATATGTTTATTTATTTGGAATTAAAAATTAGTAACCTACGTTTTCTATAAGGTTCGGATTATTGTTAACTCTATTTTGACCTATTGGTAAGTAATAATGACGTTGATCAAAACTCATTGGTAATGCTTCTGCATCAAAAGTTTCATAGGTAAATGTTTCATTTCCTGCGGCATCAATATGTCTAAGTGTTCTTACACCCTCAACCTGAATACTTAAAGCCTCTGTTGCAATCCGCCATCTTCTCACATCCCAATAACGATGGTCTTCAAAGGCGAGCTCTAATTTTCTTTCGTTACGGATTCTATCTCTTAATTCAGTGCCTGAATACGGCTCTAAACGTAAGTTTTGTTGTAACCCAGCTCTGGTTCTGATAACTTCAATATAGTCTCTTGCAGACGCTTCTATCCCTAATTCAATGGCAGCTTCTGCGGCATTTAAATAGGTTTCTCCCAATCTAAAAATAAGACAATCCTGACCCGAGTAATATTGTGGTACAAACAAAGGTGAATCGCCATCTTCTAAATATTTTCTTACATAGAATCCTGTTTTTGTAGCATCAGGATGAATCCCAAGTCCATCTTTACCAATACCAGTTCCACTGCCAGTATCAATAGATCCGTCACGTTCTGTGCCATACCAAATATGTACCGGCTCCCCTTGAAATATGTCATTATTGGTCAATATGGTACCTTTAAGACGTGGGTCACGATTTTCCCATGGATTATTTTCGTCATAGCCAGAACCGCTTTCGCTAGGTAATAGACCTGTACTCAATACTTCATAACTATCTACAAGTTGTTTTGTTGGAGACATACTTGCTCCCCAATCCAGTCGATAGCTAAAAGGTACATTATGTAAATCATACTCATGTCCCTTTTCAAATGGAATCCAAATTTTAGTAAAGATGGCTTCATCATCTGTTTCGTCTAAAAATAAATTAGCATAATTAGTTGCAGGATCAGAGTATTGATTAAAGAGTGAATATCCACCTTCGGCAATTATAGTTTGTGAAGCACTTAAAGATGTTTGGTAGTACGCATCCGCATTTGAAGCGGGTATTCCCATCACTCCATCAAGTTGAACTGTGCCGTATTTTGCAATACTCCCTGCGTATAATGCGGCTCTAGATTCCAAAGATTTAGCGGCCCATTTAGAGGCTCTTCCTTTTTGAGAGGCCCATCTATTTGGTAGTAAATCGAATGCTGCTTGTGAATCAGATAAAATCTGATCATACACTTCTTTTTCAGTGTTTCTGCTAGGAAATAATTCCTCTTGTGGGGTTACATCTGGGTTTTGAGGAACGAGAATAATTGGAACACCTCCGTAACGTTTTGCTAAAGCAAAATAACAGTAGGCTCTTAAAAAGTGCATTTCACCGAGTCGGTTGTTACGTTCTTCAACTGTAAGTACAGAGGTAGGAATCTGTTCTAAATTTTCAATGGAGTAATTAATTTTCCAAATTATATCATAGCCCCACCAATCTAGAGGCCAAGTGTTATTTGCAGTACCCCAAATCCCAGGTCTGTATTGGTTTAATAATGCTGTCCAAGTATAGGTGCCTCTAGCCAAGTCTGATATGCCATCGCGTTGACAGCCACCAACATCCCAGAAACTTTCTAAATAGTCCCAAGGCATTCTGTCATAAATCTTAAAAAAATAAGTGTCCATTAGCGCTTTATCACTCCAGACATCATTTTCAGTAATACGATCTAATGGTGGTTCGTTTAAAAAGTCATCATCACAAGTAATGAAAGCGAGTGCGAATAGTGCAAAAATTATGTTTATACGTTTCATAGTAATTTTTTTAAAGTGTTATGTTTACACCAAATGTTATAGATTTTGTTTGTGGATAATACCAGCCCACGGAGGACGTATTTTGTGGATCAAATTCTTCTTTGTAATCTTTAATAACAAATAGGTTATATCCTGTTACAAATACCGTCATTTTTTCAAAACCTACATTGTTTTTGAATTTTGGTAAGGTGTAACTAAAATTAATATTTTTGAATCTTAGGTGTTTTCCATTTCTTAACCAAAAATCAGAGTATTTATAGTTGTTGTCGTTGAATCCACCATCAGCTACTCTTGGAAAGGCAGCTCCGGTGTTTTGAGGCGTCCAATAGTCGAGTTGATAACTGTAGCCGTTAAACCCATTTCGTAAAGGGCTTTGTGCCTCACCATCTAAATAAATATCATAGCCTGCAGCTCCAGTTAACAATACAGAAAGGGAAAAGTTTTTGTATTCGGCTCCTAGGTTTAATGAATAATTGATAGCAGGTTTATCACCAACTCCAAATACTTTTTGGTCTTTTACATCAATAATGTTGTCACCATTTAAATCCTGATACCTTACATCTCCAGGTTGCAGACTTGTATTTCCATTACCATCTTGGATTGCCCATTGATCTATTTCATCTTGTGATTGGAATAGCCCCTGAGATATATAGCCTCTTCTCAAATTTGTATAGCCTCCCGTTACTGTAAGGTTGTCTCTCATAAATGGATCTTCTTGATATGTTTCGTCTATAAAAACAGCTCTTTCTCTAGACCTTGAAAAGTTTAATAAAGCGTTTACTTTCAAATTATCATTTAATTGTTTTCGATAGTTTAATGAAAATTCAAACCCTTCATTTGAAAATTCATATAAATTTTGGTCGGCCACAGCGACCCCCAATGTACTTGGGATGCTAGAGTTGGCTCTAGCAATGACGTTTTCTCTTTTTCTAAAGAAATAATCAAATGATAATGTAAGTGCGTTGTTAAACAAAGAGGTGTCAAAACCGACATCATAAGTGGTATTTTTTTCCCATGTGAGATCAACATTTGCGAGTGCGGTGTTGTCAATAGTTGGAACTGCGGCATCACCAGGTATCCAGAAAAAATTATAATTAAAACCACTTAACCATTGGTATGCGGCAGTTCCATCATATCCAGCGGTTCCTACTGAGGTTCTTAATTTGAATTCTGAAACGGTGTTCTTTAAAGGTTCAAAAAAGGATTCTTCAGAGAGCCTCCAACCTATTGAAGCTGATGGGAATGTTCCCCATTCTTTTCCAGGTGCAAAACGTGATGAGCCATCATGCCTTATTGTAGATTCAAAGAAATATTTTGATTTATAGTCGTAGCTTAATCGCCCTACAAAGCCCAATCGGTTTTCGCGATATTCACCACCATCAGCCCCTTGGTTTTCTAGAGACCCTGCAAAGAGTTGATCGATTAGGGTGGATTGAAAATCTTGTCGTCTTCCATTAAAATATTCTCCTTGTGTTTTTTGAACTTCCATTAATGCCAATGCCGAAACACTATGGTCTCCAAACGTTTGGTCGTAATTAATGGATTCTTGCAAGACGTATTGATTGTTGTAGCTTGTACCTTGCTCAAGAACAGTGTCACTAAAGGAGCCTTCAGGAGTGGCACGAAAGACATCATAATTTCCTGTTTGTCTGTTTAAAGTATAAAGATTGTATGTCTTTCCCCAATCTTTTTGAAATGACGTATCATAAATTAACGAAGCATAGGTTTTTAAGCTTAGCCCAGGGATTTGATTGACATCCCATTTCAGAGAAATCTTAGCATCGAAATTGTTGTTTTTTCTTCGGTAATAGCCAGCATTAAAATCTTTTATTCCTTCAGCAATATGATTTGGACTTACGCTTGGTTTGGCAGGCGTTCCGTCTGGGTAATACGCTAAATCTGTTGGAAGTGCTCTACTTAATTCTCTAAAAATATCATAGGCAGAATAGGCTGGTGCTTCATTCATCTTTCTACGGGCAGCCAGATTAAATGTTAATTGTAAGTTGTCAGTAACCTTTGCATTTAGGTTAGAACGTAAATTGTACTGTTGAAACGATAAGACATCGGCGTTGTAATTGGATCCTTGATCTAAATAACCCGCAGAAACAAAATAGTTCACTTTTTCTGTACCTCCTGTAAGGTTTAAATTGTGGCGTTGTTGAAAACCCCAGTCTTTTATGACCATACTTTTCCAATCGGTATTTGGATAATTAATTGGATCTGCTCCAGATTGAAATAATTGAATTTCAGCTTCTGTATAAGCAGGGGTTTGATTAGAGTTTCTTAGGCCTTCATTTAAAACTTCGCCATATTGAGCAGAGGTTAGAAAATCAGGATAGGAGGTCAGAGACGTATAAGTAAATTGATTGCTATACGTGAGTTCTGGTTTTCCAAACTTCCCTTTTTTTGTCGTAATTAAAACCACTCCATTTCCTCCTTGTACTCCATAAACCGACGCTGCCGCCGCATCTTTCAAAACGGATATACTTTCGATTTCATTCGCTTCTAATTGGTTTAAGTCACCCGGAGCGCCATCAACGATTACTAATGCATTACCAAAATTTCTTACTTCAAAGGAGGAGTTGCTAAAGCCTGGTTCCCCTGAATTTTGTCTCACAAATAATCCTGAAGCCAATCCCTCTAGACCATTACTTACAGCCGCAACAGGCAATCTCTTTAAGGTTTCCTCATCAATCGTTGACACTGCTGAGGTTAACTTGATTTTTGATTTTGTTCCATAACCTACCACAATTACTTCGTCTAATTCACTTGTATCTTCTTTAAGTAGGATAGAGAAAGTTAATTTGTCATTTATTTTTATTTCCTGAGTCAGATATCCTAAATAGGAAACCACAAGAATATCAGAAGGAGAAGCTTCAATAGAAAAATTCCCATCAAAATCTGTTGTTGTTCCTTTAGTGGTGTCTTTGATTAGTATGGTGACACCTGGAATGGGTTGTTTAGTTTCTTCGTCAGCTACATTTCCAGAAACCGAATTCTGAGCCAAACCGATACTCATACAAAGTATGAATCCGAGTGTAAGTAATCTTGTTTTCATAATAATTAAAATCTAGAAGAATCCCTGGCCCAATAATGAAAACCAGGGATTTTGTGATTAATTTAAATGGTTGGTTAGTGTTTGATCAGTCTTTTAGTTTCCACTCCTAATTCAGTTTTGATTTTAGTGACATATACACCAGGAGTAAGGGTTGTCGCATCAATTGTTGAAGTCATTGTATTGGGTTGTAATGAAATCACTTGTTTTCCAAGGATGTCAAATACCTTTATAGAATCTATACGCACATTGTTCGTAGAAACATTCCAGGAATTGGTTGTTGGGTTTGGATACACAGTGGCTCCACTAATTTTTAAATCGTCAACCCCAAGCGAGGCATACGCGCCAAATACATAGTCATCTACTTGAAAAATGTTAAGGTTTGGATCAACTGTATTATCAAAATTTGTTTGAATATCAAAAAACAAAGCTATTTTGGTGTTATTGGTAGAGCTAAAACTAGAAAAATCAAACAGAAGAGTTTGCCACGCATTTTCAGTCGTATAATTTGCTGTTACAACGTGTGCTGTTCCACCAGTTTCTATCTGTATGGTTATTACGGATGTTCTTGGCCCTTTGACTTTTACTGAAATCCCTCTGTCTCCGCCAGATAAATCTATTCCAGCATTGTGTACATATTTTATTTGAGACCACCAATCGTCATTTACACCCGTAGCTGTAGCAACGCCATCCGCTTCACTGTAGTCAAGAAGACTTTCATTTCTTAGTGGGGTTGGTAAACTAAAATCAAAACTAAATTCAGAAATCGGAGTAGAAACGTCGCCTACAAAAATTTCTTGAGTAGAGACATTAGTACCTACAGAACTAGTTGCTGTTAGCGTAACGTTGTATTGCCCCTTAAAAGCATAAGTGTATGTTGGATTTTCAATGTTAGATGTCCCAGAGCCATCACCAAAATCCCAAGAATAACTAGTAGCACTTGTTGAGTTATTAGTAAAAACAGCCTCTAGGTCTGAAGTAGTTGTTGCTGCAGTGAATGCAGCATTAGGAGGTGTAGCGGTACTTACCAATGTAAAATTATCTAGTATAACACCAGTTCCCCAGTTTATACCACCAGTCCTGACAAGAGCATAATATGTAGTTCCTGCGTCTAGTTCAATAGTTCCGTCTAGACCCTTACAATCAGTTGCTAACCAAGAACCAGAATACGTATTTGTTGTGCCTCCACAGTCCCAAGAGTTGAGAGCTAATAAATTTACGGCTCCAAAATCATTTGTATTGTACTCTTGCCCATCCACAGGAGTCGTTGTTCCTACAAACAATTCAAACCAATGCTCATTAAGACCATTTGTGGTAACGTCAGCATCAAATTGATAGAATCCTGACTGACTAACGGTAAATGCTTTGTAAATGGCGACATGACCTTCGGACCCCCAATTTGCAGCATTTATGTCATCAAACGTAGCCACGCCATTAGCAATTACTGCTGTTGCATTGTTGTTACCGTTTTGTTGAATAACCGTCCAAGCTGCTGGATCATCAAAAGTTCCATCAGTAAATACGTTTTGAGCAAACCCAAAATTGGCTGTCAAACCCAAAATGAATAATAAAGTAATTTTTTTCATAATATTTGTTTTTAATTTGTGTGTAGTCTAAAATATCAATAGACCTATGAAACACTAAATTATAGTTATGTTTTCATTTCAAATATATACATAATGATAGGCCGAGTTTAAAAACACACCTCATCAAAAACTCATTTTTATTCAAAAATAAACTCATCAAAAAATCTCATAAAATTTAATTTTCTCTGTATATTATTTTTTTTTAATACATTAGATGTCTAAATAAAACTCACGGTATGTGTTTTCGAATATTAAATTTATGTTTAACAGTATTATTTATTTGTGAAGCTTTTTCACAATCAAATAATTCGCACAGTTTAACTAAAATACCTCTGAAATCACATTTCACTTCCGAGGATTATAAGGGAAGTATTCAAAATTGGAGTTTTGACCAAGACGCGAATGGTTTATTGTATGTTGCAAATAATGAAGGGCTTTTAGAATTTGATGGGAACCAATGGAATAAGTACAGAGTGCCTTTGTCAACAAAGATTCGAGCTGTTAGAGTAGATCATCAAAACAGGGTTTTTGTAGGGGGTCAAAATCAAATCGGCTATTTTATAAATACTACAAACGGCTTTGAGTTTACCTCATTGGTCGACAATCTTCAGCCTGATCTTAAATCCTTCTCCGAAATATGGAATATTATCGAAATTGACAAGCGTATATTCTTTAATACAGAAAGTAAATTATTAGTGTTCGATGGGGATGAAATAAAAGAAATGGAATCGCCAGGATTTTTACTAGCGTCATTTAAACTAAGAAATAAGCTTTTGGCTCAATTTTATGAAGAAGGGTTATTTGAGTTAGTAAACGGAATTTTTGAACCTATTCCAGGAACCAAATCCATGTCCGAACTTGTGGCGATATTAGAAAACGGAGCGGATGATTTTTATTTCACCCAAACGGGAATCATCTACAAGTCTGGTAATTCGGATCTCCCTATTAAAGACTATTCAAAAGAATTTGGATCTACGAACTCGGCAGTAAAACTACGTAATGGATCGTATGCTGTTGGAACTCAAAATAATGGGTTGTTTATTCTTAACTCCAACCTTACTATAAGACAACATTTCACTAAAAATAATGGGTTATCAGACCGAACGGTAAAATCTGTTTATGAGGACAACTTTAATAACTTATGGGTCGCATTAAATAATGGGATCGATTATCTAAAAATGAGCTTACCTTTTTCTTTTTTAAATGAAGAAGTCGGTATTGATGGCACAGGGTATGCCGCTCATAATTTTAAGGGAGTCATTTATTTAGGAACGAGTAATGGTGTTTTTACACAAAATTTTTCAAAAGACGTTAAAAACACCAATAAGTTTGAGTTTTTACAAGGAAGTGAAGGACAGGTTTATAATTTTTCGCAAATTGATGACGAACTTATTTTAAACCATCATCAAGGGGCATTTACAATAAAAGATAATACGTTAGATAAATTTCATGATATTGGAAGTTGGAAATTTGTTAAAACAAGTGGCCCTGACCTCATATTGGGTGGGGATTATCAAGGAATTCGTTATTTTAAAAAGTTAAATGGGAAATGGAATCGGATAAGTGAAATTTCAAATCTAACAGAATCCTCGCGAATTTTAGAGTTTGAAAATGATTCTACCCTTTGGATGACCCATGGTTATAAGGGCGCATATAAAATTCAGTTAGATCGAAATCTGCAACTCAAAAATGAGGTGCAACATTTTGGTAAACACAGTGGGTTTCCATCCAATATTTTAATAAGCTCCTATATGCTGAATGGGAAATTAATTTTCACCTCAGAACGTGGAGTTTATGATTTTAACGCAGATTCTTTAAATTTTTCATCGAATTTATTTTTTGATAAAATGCTTGGCAAAATGCATATAAGTAAATTAGTTGCTACCGATGATAACTCTATTTACTTTATACAGAATCAAGAGCTAGGCGTTCTTAAAGAAGAAAGTTATGGGGAGTTTCAAAAAGAAACCTTGGTGTTTAAACATATTAATAAATTTATAAATGATGACCTTCAAAGTATTTCTGTCATTGATGAGCAGAATATTTTAGTTGGTGCAAAAGAAGGGTTTATACATTACAATCCTTTACAAGACCATCATATAAATAAAGATTTTTCAGTCATTTTTAGGTCTATTGATATCACAAAAAGTGAAGATTCTACAGCAACCATCTACCCAATGTTCACAAAGCCTTTTGAATTAGATTCGAAACAAACGATTAAAATAAATTATGTATCTCCTTACTTTGATGGTTTTGAAGATCTAGAGTACAGTTACAAATTAACACCCTTAGATGACGATTGGTCAAAATGGTCTCCATTGAGTGAGAAAGGCTATGAGTATTTGCCCTATGGTCAATACACCTTTGAAGTAAAAGCACTTAATTTATATGGTGTAGAAAGCAAAGCGTCTAGTTTTTCATTTCAAGTTTTAGCTCCTTGGTACGCAACGCAAGCGGCCAAACTAGGATATTTAGGTATTGCATTATTGGGGTTTGTATTAATTCCGGTAATTCAACGTAGAAAATATAAATCAGAAAAATCAATTATTACAAAGGAAAAAGAAAAAGAACTTAAAATTAAAGATGAACAGATTGACAAACTTCATTCCGAAAAACTGCAAACAGAGCTTGACCTTAAAAACGATCAATTGACATCTATTACTATGCAATTGTTAAAGAATAAAGAGTTTATTAAAAATGTTCAAGATAAAATAGGAGGCACATTAAATGAAGGAGGTTCTACTCAAGAGTTAAAACGTTTAATTAAAACGATTGATCAAGAGCTCTCAGATAATGATTCCTGGAATCAGTTTGCGTATCATTTTGATCAAGTTCACGGGAAATATTTAGAAAAATTGTCGAGTAATAATATACGTTTGTCCCCCAGAGAAATAAAATTAGCAGCCTTCCTAAGAATGAATATGAGCTCTAAAGAAATTTCAAAATTTTTAAATATTACAACTCGAGGCGTTGAGCTTGCTCGATACAGACTTAGAAAAAAACTAAACCTTAAACGCGAACAAAATTTAGTTGAATTTTTAATTGATTTAGATGATAGTTAGCATCGCCTGTTTGGTTGTTCCTATTCACTTATCATTCTTTGATAGGGTTTATTATCTGAAAGTTCATCCTAAATGAGTTCTATATTTGTAATTAATTATACTTTAACTATGAAAAAAGCTATTCTTCTTTCCGCTTTTATAGTTCTTGCTTGTTCAAGTGGGGAAGGTTCCGATGACACACCCAATATGTGTGTTGATGAAACCTTAATTGATTTAGAACTTGTTTGTGTTGAAATATTTGAACCCGTTTGTGGATGTGACGGAGTTACATATAATAACAGTTGTGAGGCCTTTAATTGGAATGGTGTCTTAGCATACCAACAAGGGGCTTGTGATTAAATATTTTTTGTTAAAAAAGTTTTAGCTACGAAGCCAGTTATTTGAATGTGTGAGGGTTAATAAAAAGACCAATTTTAGGAAAAACCATTTCTTTTTATTAGTTTTAGATTTACTAAATCAACTTTTATGGGAATAAAAAATTTTCAAGGCGCCAGAACGCCACAATCAAAAGAAAATATGTCCTTGAAGGTTAGTGATTATATGACTACAAATTTAATCACTTTCACTCCAGATCAATCTATTGAAAGTGTCATGCAATCACTTATTAAATACCGAATTTCTGGTGGACCGGTTGTGAATGCTAACAAAGAATTAATAGGAATTATTTCTGAAGGAGATTGCATAAAGCAAATCAGTGAAAGTCGGTATTATAACATGCCAATTCAAGATCAAACAATTGAAAAATACATGGTTAAAAATGTAGATACCATAGATGGAAACATGAACATTTTTGATGCCGCTAATAAATTTTTAGCCTCCAAAAGGCGCCGTTTTCCGATCGTGGAGAACGGGCAGTTAGTAGGGCAGATCAGTCAAAAAGATGTTCTTAAAGCCGCCATGGAAATGAAAGGGCATAACTGGAAATGATCTCAAATTTTTTCTCTCTTATCTTATTTTTTAAATTTCACATCATGCAGTCGTATGTTTAATAGAATCCTCTATATGTGTAGTTCAATAACGTATAATGGGCTTTACATTGACCTAAAATACAACCGTAAATATGTGGTCAGAATTCGTTTTCTATAAGGATGCTCTAAGTAAACAAAACATAACTAAGGTCTATATTTCATCAAATGGGGCGTTTATAAATTAGGTATTTATGCTTGTTAATTGCAATTTATAATTCATATATTTACACACTAACCTAAAAAATGAAAAAATGAAAAAGTCAATTTTAGCGGTATTAATGACCACAGTATTAATCTCATGTACCAATGCTCCATGCCCAGAAGCTGCGCCAAAAGCAATTGGACATGAAGTGAGCGAAGACGGTACTAAACTTCCATTATACACTGGCGATTTGTCAACCGTAGCTGTTTGGGAACAATATATTAAAGCTCATAACGAAAGGGATTTAGAAACTATTCGTAGTTTAAATGCAGTAGAAGGCTTTAAAGCTTATGCTCCAAATGGGATGGTCATTGAAGGAACTGACGCGCATATAGAATTTTTAACCGCTTGGTTTACGGATGCGAATCCAAAATGGAAAACAAGCTATCTTATTGAAAATGAATTCACCAACAAAGAAGGAGAATTACGTCAATGGGTTACCTCTGGACATGCCCTTACTCTAACAGTTGAAGGAGAAGAAGTAAAATTAGGTCAGGTTCATGATGCACTTATTGTGGACGGAAAGATTCAAAAGTTTTATGTAACAGAACGTGTGCTTTCGGAAGGGGAGTAATTACGTCCTATTTAAAAACTAAAAAGTCTCTACAATTTGTAGAGGCTTTTTTTAGCTAAAAATAAGATCACTTAATCTTTATGTGCCCCGTCACAAAAAGGAATATCTTGAGTTTTACCGCAGTTACACAAAGAAAATCGGTTGCGTTTTGCGATCGGATTTCCTTCGCTATCTAATAAAATGATGTCTTTTGCATTGGTAACCACAACTTTTCCAGAAGCAGTGATTTGAATAGTGGGTTGTGTTTTTTGTTCCATAATACTTATAAGTTAAATTGGTTTATTAAGAAAATATGACGGTTTTATTATTGTAAACCATCACTTTGCGATCCAGGTGTAATTTGATCCCTGTAGATAACACAATTTTTTCTAAATCACGACCTTTTGAAACCAAATCTGATATAGAATGTGTGTGCGATACGCGTGTTACATCTTGCTCAATAATAGGCCCAGCATCCAATTCTACAGTGACATAATGAGAAGTTGCTCCGATAATTTTAACCCCTCTTTTGTAAGCAGAATGATAGGGCTTAGCCCCTACGAATGCAGGTAAAAAAGAGTGGTGTATATTAATGATTTTATGTGGATACTGATTAATAAATCCTTCAGGAATGATTTGCATATAACGTGCCAATACAATAAAGTCTATTGCGTGTTCCGACAAAAGTGCTAAATGCTTAGCTTCTGCTTCGGATTTGTTGTCTTTAGATACAGGCACATGAAAAAAGGGAATCCCAAAACTATCGGCTATGGGCTTTAAATCTAAATGATTACTTACAATCAAAGGAATTTCTAAAGCCAATTCACCCGACTTATAACGTCCTAAAATATCATACAAACAATGCTCATATTTAGACACAAACAATGCCATTTTTGGGAGGTAGGCTGCTGTGTGAAGCTCCCAACTCATATTAAATAGATCCGCAATTTTTTGCTGAAATTGTATTTTAAAATCTGAAGTATTAAAGGAGGCCTTTTCAAACTCTCCCTCCAAGCGCATGAAAAACACTTCCTGTTCTTGATCTACATGCTGATCGATATAAACAATATTTCCTCCTATTGAAGCAATAAAATTAGTCACCGCCGCAATAATGCCTGACTGGTCCTTGCAATGGATGAGAATTGTAATTTTTTTCATGTTTGTAAAATTAAGAAAAAAATAAAAGTCAACCATTTAATTTTTGAGTTATAAAACCAACCTTGTCAAATCTGCAATTTTAGACGGTTTTATTAGATATTATTCGCCTCCCTATGAAATATTTATTTTAAAACAATACAATTCTCCAAAACTCCCATATCAAAATTAGAGCTCAGTCGTCAGCAACAAATCAAATAGAATACATCCAAAAAACAATCAACAAATTTATTAGAATAGGAAAAACGGAATTTGATTTAATATTTATATCTTTCCCAAATTATTCGGGATGTGGCGCAGTCCGGTTAGCGTACACGGCTGGGGGTCGTGTGGTCGCAGGTTCAAATCCTGTCATCCCGACAAATATTTTTCATTTTTAGCATTTAAAATTAACTTGCATTTTACAAGTATAAGTTTTAACTTGTAAGCGTAAACAATTTAATTTTTAAAAAAATGAAAAATCAACTCCTTATTATTTTAACTTTTTGTGTGTCAACAGTTGTTTTTGGACAAAGAAATTCAAATCAAGAATATTGGAACACATGGCGTTACACTCCAAAAGCCAATATGGTTCAGAAATTTGAATCTGCTGTAGCACTCAAAACAAAAACATTTAATTCGACACCCGAGCTTGCAATTTTTACCTACAAAGTTATCACAGGTCCAAATTCGGGGACTTACGAAAGAATTGAAGCAAACAAAAAACCTGCAGATTACGATATGGATCGTTCTGTTGAGGGGGCGTATTGGAATAAAAATATTTCAAAATACATAGCAAATGAAGAAGGTCAAAAAAGATGGACTCGCCTAAACAATGGATCCTATAACTTTAATCCGGAAACAGATGTCCCATCAAAATACATTAAAAGAACAGTATATGATGTGAAAGCGGATAAAATATTGCACTTCAGAAGATTTATGTCAAGAATAACAGAGATCTTAAAATTAAGAGAAATTGATGTTAGTGTACTTTTGTTTAGACTTGAAAGTGGAGGAAATAGAAACCAATTTGTAAGAGTTGTTGGCTTTTCAAGTTATGAACGCACTATGACCTCAAGTGATACAACTTGGGAAGAAGATTACAACAAACTATTTGGTTGGGGATCTTGGGCTGAAGATATTGCTAATTTTGACGCCTCTATTGAGATGTATGGCGAAAAGGTAGAAACACTTCAACTGGTTCCAGAACTTTCTACTGGAATGATGAATTAATTTAATCAATAAACTTAAATACATAACAGAATGAAAAAAGCAATTTTCACATTTTTATTAGCAGTTACAACGGGACTAAACGCCCAAATTATGGTAGTAAATGAGATTGAAACGGAATCTCAAGAAAACTTCTCAACGATGGTGACGCAATGGATGACAGCAATTAAATCAACACTAGAAATTGAGGACGCTAAGACGTATACATTTGAGGAGCCCGGTACTAAAAAGGTTCAGTTTTTACAATTTTATGATTCGATGACCGATATGGTGGAATTCAGAAATAATCAAGATGAAAATCAAGAAAAAATATGGGGCACTCTGCAAAACATGGAGCCGATGCCAGAAGGGACTATAGAAACCTTTAATGAAGTCACTAGTTTTAAAGAATCCTCTGTTTGGGAATTTATGCCTGAGTTAAGTACAACGCCAGAAACCTGGTCAATTCTTTCAAGAGCAGAGAAAGACGCCCATTTTTACAGACGGATACAATACATTAATGTGAAAATGAACCAAGATATGGCTTATGAAGCGTGGAATAAAAAAATGAATGCACTCGATAAAAAATTAGGAATCAGCTATCATTTTGCAATCTTTAAATCTGTTTTTGGAGCCAAGGACGCAGATTATATGGTAGTATGTATTGATAAATCTCAGTTTGATTATTTTAGAAATTGGGAAAAACGTACAGAAATTCGAGAAAAAAGTGCCGAGTATAACGCACTGGTAGGCGAACTCTCAACAAGCAATTGGTCGTTGATCAGTGAGTTTACATGGAATCGCATTTTAGAATTAACTTTTTAGTTTACAGCGTTTTATATCTTATTGGAAGGGGTTTAATCCCCTTCTTTTTTATGTAAAAATTTGTTAAAATTGATTGTTTTGTTATTAAACATTATAAGTTTGTAGTACATCAAATCTATTCATTATGAGAACTAACAGATCCAAGTGCCCACTGGTAAATATTCTTGATATCTTAGGGGATAAATGGTCTCTAATTATTATTAGAGACTTGTTTTTAGGAAAGAAAACATTTACCGAATTCATGAATTCCCCCGAAAAATTTGCCTCTAATATTTTGAGCAATCGCTTAGAGCTTTTAATACATCACGGATTGCTAAAAGTGGTTAAACTTCCACACGACCAAAAAACAAAGCTATACTACCTCACTGATAAAGGGATAGATATTTACCCAATTATATATGAAATGATGAATTGGAGCAGTCGAAATTTAGACTCAGAATTTGGGCCCCTAGGGATCCAGTTTATTAAAGACTCTAAGAAAGTATCTTCAAAAACGTATATTAAAAGAACTCAAACTAAATACACTGAGACTAGAAATGAACTTTTAAACGTTTAAAGTAGTTTATTCCGCACTTTTTATTAAATTGCATATTGCAAGTATTTATAAACCAATTTAATAAAACCAACATGAAGAAGTTACTTTACTCATTAGCCTTATGCTCAAGCTCGTTTTTAACAGCCCAATCTGGAGGCGTATTTTTAGGCGAAGGGGAAAACAATGGAAAATCTTTTACAATCGGAAGTGATGCTTCTGTAGAAACCGTAAAAAAAATAGCAAAGGATTATAGTTCCAAAGATGCAACAGCACTTTTGTCTAGTTATACAAAAGAATTTTCAGACCGAGCGATGGACTGGTCCACAAAATGGTTAGGATCTATGGAAACAATTTCAATGGATCCATACATGATCATTCCTGTGAAAATGGAAGGCTCAGAAAATACAATGGTATTAGCATGGTCAACTGAAGACCGAAATTTCAAAGACGGTTCAATAGAAAATCTTAATTTAATGGAGATTTTTACAGTTGATAAAGAAAATAAGGTCACTGCTTTTGCACAATGGTCTAGAAGATTAGAATCTAGTAATTTTGGACTGAATTACGGCGGAAAATTCATTGGAAATGGCAGCTCAGAATGGTCTGGAAGACCTTTGGTGTTCTCAAACAGAGGCGAGGTAGGAATAATTGAAAAATTAGTTGAGGACTACAATAATAAAGATGCAGCAGCTTGTGCCGAAGCATTTGCCGACGGCGCTGAATTTTTAGATTCTGAAGGAAATAAAATGGTTTTAACCAACGAATTGTGGGAGTCACTTTTTGAGAGTTACACGGAGCTTTCTTGGAAAATTTATTCTATTGTGCCATTAAAAATTCAAAATACAGATACTGAATCTGGAGTAACTGTTTTTTCTAGAGAGAGAAGAGTCCTTGAAGACGGGACCGTTTGGGAAAAAGAGCTTGTAGAGTGGTTCTACTTTAACAAAGAAGGAAAAATTGCAAGAGCAACACAATACGAAAGAAGTTTACCAAAAGAATAAGGGATTTAATTTTAAGAGTCCTAAAAAGCCCAACCATAACGGTTGGGCTTTTTTTTGCGATCTTAAGGAATATTTATAGTTACTTATATAGACTCCAACTTAATTTTTTCATTAAATTGCAGCCTAAAACCCTACGATACTCATGAAAAAACTTACATTCTTTTTCTTGTTTTTAATCAGTTTTTCTGGAACTTCTCAGATTTTAAACCCTGTCAAATGGGAATTTGGTTCTGAAAAAATTTCAGAAACAGAATACAACCTTATTTTTGTTGCAAAAATCGATCACCATTGGGCGCTTTACTCGCAATTTGTTGAAGAAGGAGGGCCTTTACCAACGGTTTTCTCATTCACTACAACCCCCAACTTTGAACGCATTGAAGCTGTTAAAGAATTAGAATCAAACAAAGTAACACAATTTGATTCTGTGTTTGAAATGGTGGTTTCAAAATATTATGATAAAGCAATTTTTAAGCAACGAATTCGTGTAAAATCTCCCGACTTCAGTCTTAGCGGGAATATTGATTTTATGACTTGTGACGACACAAAATGTACCTATTTACCAGACAATCCATTTACGTTTAATTACAATGAGGAATCGGGTTTTATAATCGTAGGCGGAACACCAGTATCAAACTTGGAAGTTTCTGAGAATGCCGATGAGATCTTGTACGGCATGTCAGCCAACTCACTCTCAAAAGCCCTCTTGAAATGTAGCACACAAGGAAACTCATTATCGCAAGATATCAAAGCCTCCAACAACTCAATGTGGAAGATTTTTGGATTGGGATTTCTGGGCGGATTGTTAGCGCTTTTAACCCCTTGTGTATTTCCTATGATCCCTTTAACGGTTAGCTTTTTTACTAAAAAAGGAGGGGATGGCACCGAAAAAGGAGGTGTATCCAAAGCAATTTTATATGGTTTTTTCATTGTAATAGTTTACTTGGCACTCAGCATTCCATTTCACCTATTAGACTCTGTCAACCCCGATATTTTAAATGAAATTTCCACCAACGTGTGGTTGAATGTCATGTTCTTTATCATCTTTATATTTTTTGCATTCTCATTTTTCGGGTATTACGAACTAACATTGCCATCTACTTGGACCAATTCCACAAGTAAGGGCGAAGGTATTGGTGGAATCCTTGGAGTCTTTTTTATGGCATTGACCTTATCAATTGTCTCTTTTTCTTGTACAGGTCCCATTCTTGGTTCCCTACTCGCAGGGTCTCTTTCTGTAGATGGGGGTGCTTGGCAACTAACAGCTGGTATGGGAGGATTTGGAGTCGCACTTGGACTCCCTTTTGCATTATTTGCGATGTTTCCAAACATGTTAAAAGCCTTGCCAAAATCTGGAGGTTGGCTCAATACAACGAAAGTTATTTTAGGGTTCTTAGAACTCGCATTGGCCTTTAAATTTCTCTCAAACGCCGATTTAGTAAAACATTGGGGAGTCCTTAAAATTGAAGTTTTCTTAGGAATTTGGATCCTTGTTTTTGCCGGATTGGCACTCTACATTTTTGGAAAAATAAAATTTCCACACGATTCTCCATTAAAAAAAGTCTCCTTTTTTAGGCTGAGTTCAGGAGTTTTAGTTTTTGCATTTGTGATTTATTTAGGATCTGGTTTTAGAGTCAATAAAGAAACTCAAACGTTCACCCCACTCACCTTATTAAGCGGTTTGGCACCACCAGTAGGATACAGTTTTTTGTATCCAAACGACTGTCCCAATAATTTTGATTGCTTCAAAGATTTAAAAAAGGGAGTTGCTTATGCCCAAAAAGTAAACAAACCAATCTTATTAGATTTCACAGGGTATGCCTGTGTAAACTGCCGTAAAATGGAAGAACATATTTGGCCAAAAGCAACCATAAAACCCTATTTTGAAAAAGACTATGTCTTGATTTCTCTTTATGTAGATGACAAAAAAGAACTGCCAGAAGATCAAAAATTAACAGTCGAACGCCTTGGAGGTGGAACCCGAGTCTTGGAAAATTACGGCCACAAATGGGCTCATTTTCAAACACAATTCTTCCAATCCAATTCCCAACCCTATTATGTGTTGTTGGATTCGGACGCAAAAGTCATTCTAAACGACCCAGTTGGATATACCCCAGACGATACGGATTACAAAGTCTTTTTGGATTGTGGTCTTGAGGTTTTTGAAACACTTAAATAAATTAGATTAAATCAAAACATTAATTTTAGTAACTTTGAAATAAATATAACAATACCATGCTCGATAGCTTTTTAAAATTTTTAGAATTAGGATTGTATCATATAGTGAGCTTCAAAGGCTATGATCACATCTTGTTTTTAGTTGTACTAACAATCCCATTTCTTTTTAAAGATTGGAAACGCTTACTGCTATTAATATCATCTTTTACTCTTGGACACACCCTTAGTTTGTTGTTAGGAGTTTATGACATCATAAATTTAAAGAGCAATGTAATCGAGTGGTTGATACCGTTTACAATCATTATCATGGCACTTTATAATGTATTTACCGCAGGAAAATCCTCTAAGCATTCCAATCCAATCATTATATTTAGTATTGTCTTATTTTTTGGATTCATTCACGGATTAGGGTTTGCCAATGCTTTTCAATCAATGGTAGCTGCTAATGAGAGTACTTTGTTATCTGTATTAGAGTTTGCCTTAGGGATTGAACTCGGTCAATTTGTAATTGTATTTTGTATATTATTTTTCGGATTCCTAGGACAAACTGTTTTTAGATTTTCTGTTAGAGACTGGGTAATGGTTCTATCGGCCGTTGTGATTGGTCTTATGCTCCCTTTAATTTTTAATAGTCCCTTGTTTTCATAAGCAACCCACCTCTTTAATGACCACACAAAAGCAACTTAAATATGACAAAGCCTATCTCAGAATGGCATCAGAGTGGGGGAAATTGTCATACTGCAAACGCAAACAAGTAGGTGCAATTATTGTTAAAGATCGCATGATTATTTCTGATGGTTATAACGGAACTCCAACAGGATTTGAAAATTTTTGTGAAGATGAAGAAGGATACACCAAATGGTATGTTTTGCATGCAGAAGCTAATGCCATTTTGAAGGTTGCAGCATCCACACAATCATGTGCTGGAGCCACACTTTATATCACCTTATCTCCTTGCAAAAGCTGCAGTAAATTGATCCATCAAGCAGGCATAACTCGCGTGGTTTATAGCCAAGCCTATAAAGATCTTTCGGGAGTTGAGTTTCTAGAAAAAGCAGGCATTCAAGTCGAATTACTAACACTGTAATTTGATGTCCCTAAATCAAAAACACCTTCCTTTTTTTATCGCAGTTCTTTTGGGGATAGGAATTTATATGGGATCAAAATTAAACACCAATTCTTCAAGCTATTTTGCAAGCACTAAAAATAGTAGCAAACAAAAATTCAATAAGCTCATTGATTATATAGAATATGAGTATGTTGATCCTGTTGATACAGACAGTATCATTGAAAATTTTATTGATACGGTATTACAAAATCTCGACCCACACTCCTCATACATACCAAAACAAGATTTAATGTCCGTCACTGAAAATATGAAAGGTGATTTTATCGGTATCGGGGTTCGTTTTTACATATACAAAGACAGCATTGCAGTTATTCGAGCGATCGAGGGCGGTCCTAGTTTTCGTGCTGGGATTTTGGCAGGTGACCGCATTCTATTAGCAGATGACGACACCCTTTACGGTCAGAATTGGAGTGAATCCAAAGTCATTGAAAGACTCCGGGGTGAAAAAAATTCTAAAGTTCAATTAAAAATCAAGCGTGAGGGAGTGGATAGTTTACTGAATTTTGAAATCATACGTTCCGAAGTTCCTATCAAAAGTGTAGTCGCATCTTATATGATCAATCCAACGCTTGGATATGTTAGAATCAATCGATTTGCAGAAAGCACTTATTTAGAATTTGAGAATAACATTGAAGATTTAATTTCTAAAGGTGCTTTAAATTTAGTCTTAGATTTACGAGATAATCCAGGCGGATTTTTACAAATTGCTATGCAAATTGCAGATGAGTTTTTAGAAGACGGAAAACTCATTTTATTTACTAAAAATAAAACGAACGAAATTGATAAAACCTTTGCGACCGCTAAAGGACGATTTGAAGAAGCTGAGGTCTATGTGTTGATTAATGAAAACTCAGCATCTGCCAGCGAAATTGTTGCAGGAGCGCTTCAGGATAATGACAAAGGCACTATTATTGGACGCCGTTCTTTTGGAAAAGGGCTCGTTCAACAAGAAATGGACCTAGGGGATGGTAGTGCGATACGATTGACGACTTCTAGATATTATACCCCAACAGGACGATCTATACAACGTTCTTATGATAAAGGTTCAGAGGCGTATTACGATGATTATTATGAGCGTCTAGAGGACAGAGCGGTGGATACTTTACAATTGAATGCGGTAGTGGACAGTCTTATATTTACAACCCCTAAAGGAAAAATTGTCTATGGTGGTGGCGGGATTATTCCAGATGTGTATGTGCCTTATGATGCAAATTTCAATAACGATATTGTGGAGTATCTAAAAGTTTCTGGTATGATGGATTTCTTTGTGTTTGAGTATTTAGACGGTCAGCGTGCTCAATACACATCGCTTTCCGAAGCTAAATTTTTAAGTGCTTTTGAAATTTCTGAGGATATTTATCAGCAATTTTTCAGCAATTTTTCAGAACGAATAAGTTTGAAAAATGAGCAAATACATCTCTATAAAAACGCTTTAAAAATACTTTTAAAATCGGCTTTTGCAAAACAACTCTTTGGAGATAATACAGCGGCAAAAGTAATGAGTACTTTTGATCCCATGTTGCAAAAAACGACGGACATAGAAGCCGCTTTAATTTCAAATTAAGACTTTTCTTTGACCGTACGGTCAATCTTTTTAACTACTCTCCATATTGCAAACAACAAAATGGCACATCCCCCTGAAAATGCCGTGATAATAGCAGTATAACTTTCCTTTTCAAAAGGGGTCTCAAAGTTAATTTTTGTGATGTTAAATACAATAAATCCAAAAGCCACCAACGATAATAGATAAGTTAAGAGTCTCATATTACAATAAAAATTTGATGTTAGATGTAAATAACTTTACAGCAATTGCCAAGAGCACAACTCCAAACACTTTTCGTATGATATCAATGCCATTTTGACCAATAATACGTTCGATTCGAGTTGAAGTTTTAAGCACTAGATAAATAACAACCACATTTACAATGACTGCAATGATGATATTTTCTGTATGGAATTCAGATTTTAAAGAGAGGAGTGTTGTAAGACTTCCCGGTCCAGCAATTAATGGGAACGCTAGTGGAAACACAGAGGCATTCATAGGACTCCCTTCTTCTTGTTTGTAGAGAGTGATGCCAAGGATCATTTCCAGTGCAATAAAAAACAAGATAAATGCACCTGCAACAGCAAATGAATGCACGTCAATTCCAATAAGTCTCAGGATGCTATCTCCTAAAAATAAAAAGACAATCATTATAATTCCTGCAATAACCGAAGCTTTTTCACTTTGTATATGTCCAGCTTTTTTACGGAGATCAATAATAATAGGGATGTTTCCTACAATGTCAATCACTGCAAAAAGTACCATAAAGGCCGTTAAAATTTCTTTAATACTGAAACTCATGATTACAAATTATTTTTATGCAAAGGTCGAATAAATAATTATAATGACAAGTTTATTTTGAGCGATTATTTAGACTTATAATATTCATAATTAACAGTATATTTGGGACATGTTTCAAATAGGAAAAACCATTGTGTCTGAAGACATTATTGAGAAAGATTTTTTATGCAACCTTACTGCATGTAAGGGAGCGTGTTGTGTTGACGGTGATGCAGGAGCACCACTTGAAACTGATGAGGCAAAGATTCTAGAAAATATCTACCCCATTATAAAACCGTATCTTCGAGAGGAAAGTATTGAAGCAATTGAGTCACAAGGAACTCATGTAGTTACTGAAGGTGGAGAACTAGAAACTCCTTTGATTAATGGAGCCGATTGTGTCTATGTTATTTTTGATGAAAAAAACACAGCATTATGCGCTATTGAAGAAGCTTACAATCAAGGGGAAATCGATTGGAAAAAACCAGTATCCTGTCATTTGTATCCTGTAAGAATCAAAGACTACACAGAGTTTTCGGCTGTAAATTATGATAATTGGGAAATTTGTGATGCTGCTTGTACATTGGGCAAAGAACTTCAAGTCCCTGTCTATAAATTTGTCAAAGAAGCGCTGATTCGAAAATTTGGAACGGATTGGTACGCCGAATTAGAACAAGTAGCCGCCAAACACCCCAAAAAATAAAATAAATGAAGTCCCTAAGATGGGGGACTAAAGTTCAACCTCTTTTTTTATTTTTTCCAACTTTTTTTAAAATAGCTGTTTTTAATTCGCCTTACTGCTTGTTTTTTTTTCAAGAGAGAGAGAGGTTTTAAGTCTCTATAAATCAGTAAATTATTTTTTAGATGTTCAAATAATCTTGTAGGAAAAAAGCTACCCGTTGTTAAAAACTCATAGGCAATGTTTATAAAAATGACTTTCATTTAAGGCAACTATTTTGAACCTTTGTTAACCCCCCCAAACGCGTATTTTTTTTTAATTCTGAATTTTAATTTTAATGTCACAAGTAGAACCGATTTTACAAGAGAATAAAGACCGATTTGTAATTTTTCCAATTCAGCACCATGATATATGGGAATGGTATAAAAAATCCGAAGCAAGTTTTTGGACTGCTGAAGAAATTGATTTACATCAAGATTTAACCGACTGGACGACAAAATTGAATGACGATGAGCGTTATTTTATCAAGCACATACTAGCCTTTTTTGCAGCTAGTGATGGGATTGTAAATGAAAATTTGGCTGAAAATTTTGTAAACGAAGTGCAATATAGCGAAGCAAAATTTTTCTATGGATTCCAAATTATGATGGAAAACATCCACAGTGAAACCTATTCTCTTTTAATAGACACCTATGTAAAAGATGAAACGGAAAAAGACATGCTCTTTAATGCAATAGAAAATTTCCCAGCAATTAAGAAAAAAGCAGATTGGGCTCTCAAATGGATAGAATCTCCAAGTTTTGCAGAGCGTTTGATTGCATTTGCAGCCGTAGAAGGGATTTTCTTTTCAGGTGCGTTTTGCTCAATATTCTGGTTAAAGAAACGTGGCTTAATGCCAGGGTTGACCTTTTCAAATGAGTTAATATCTAGAGATGAAGGCGTGCATGCAGACTTTGCAGTACACCTACACAACAAACACCTTATCAACAAAGTTCCTAAAGACCGCATCAGAGAAATATTATTAGATGCTTTAAATATTGAAAGAGAATTTATTACAGAATCTTTGCCAGCAAGTTTGATTGGCATGAATTCAAAACTGATGTCTCAGTATTTAGAATTTGTAACCGATCGCTTATTACAAGAATTGGATTGCGAAAAAGAATACAACACATCAAATCCATTTGATTTTATGGACATGATCTCGCTTCAAGGAAAAACAAATTTCTTTGAAAAACGAGTGTCTGAATATCAAAAGGCGGGCGTTCTCAATAAAGAAGATGAGGACACCAACAAATACAGTTTCGATTCTGATTTCTAGAACAACCAACTAGAAGAAGAATTTAAAACGAATTGTACAATTCGTTTTTCATAAATCAACCTTTTGGTTTTACTGAACAAGTAAACCAAACCCAAGACAACTAAGTGTTTGATATTATTCTAACACTGATAGGCTAACTAACTAACCGCTTTTTTGAAGCGCATCAAAAAAGCAAAAAAAGACTGAAAACAAATGTATGTACTAAAGAGAGACGGCAGAAAAGAAGAAATAATGTTTGATAAAATCACAGCAAGAGTTAAAAAACTCTGCTATGGTTTAAACGAATTAGTTGATCCATTAAAAGTAGCCATGCGCGTTATTGAAGGGCTGTATGATGGTGTTACTACCAGCGAATTGGATAATCTTGCTGCAGAAGTTGCAGCAACAATGACTACGGCGCATCCGGATTATGCCAGACTTGCTGCGCGAATTTCAGTCTCTAACTTACACAAAAACACAAAAAAGACTTTTAGCGAGGTCATGCATGATTTATATACCTATGTGAACCCAAGAACAGGGAAAGATGCCCCTTTATTGTCAGACGAGGTTTACAATGTAATCATAGAAAATAAAGAAAAATTAGACTCTACAATTATATATAATAGAGATTTTGGGTACGACTATTTTGGATTTAAAACCTTAGAACGCTCTTACCTTTTAAAATTAAATGGTGTTATTGCTGAACGCCCTCAACACATGTTGATGCGTGTTTCTATAGGGATTCATTTAAACGATTTAGACTCCGCTATCGAGACTTACGAGTTGATGTCCAAAAAGTTTTTCACGCATGCAACGCCTACCTTATTTAATGCGGGGACTCCAAAACCTCAAATGTCGTCTTGTTTTTTGTTAACGGCAAAAGACGATAGTATTGATGGAATTTATGATACCCTAAAACAAACCGCTAAGATTTCCCAATCTGCGGGTGGGATCGGTTTAGCAATGCACAATATTAGAGCTACTGGAAGTTATATTGCGGGAACAAATGGTACAAGTAACGGAATTGTTCCAATGCTACGTGTGTTTAATGACACAGCACGTTATGTAGATCAAGGTGGTGGAAAACGAAAAGGAAGTTTTGCAATTTACTTGGAACCATGGCATGCCGATATTTTCGATTTTCTTGATCTAAAGAAAAATCACGGTAAAGAAGAAATGCGTGCAAGAGATTTATTCTATGCCATGTGGATACCAGATTTATTCATGAAGCGCGTTCAGGAGGATTCACATTGGACTTTGATGTGCCCTAACGAGTGCCCTGGCTTGCCAGACACGCATAGTGAAGAATTTGAAACCCTATACCTCAAATATGAAGAGTTAGGCAAAGGACGTAAAACCATCAAAGCAAGAGAGCTTTGGGAGAAAATCACCGAATCACAGATTGAAACGGGAACGCCTTATATGCTTTATAAAGATGCAGCCAACAGCAAGTCAAACCAACAAAATTTAGGAACTATTCGTTCTTCAAACCTTTGTACAGAAATCATCGAGTTCACCTCACCAGATGAAGTTGCGGTTTGTAATTTGGCATCGATTGCTTTGCCAATGTTTATTAATGACGGCAAATTTGATCACCAACAATTGTTTGATATTACAAAGCGTGTCACACGAAATCTAAATAAGGTGATCGACCGAAATTACTACCCAGTAATTGAAGCCGAAAATTCAAACATGAGACACCGTCCAATTGGAATTGGTGTACAAGGATTGGCTGATACGTTTATTAACTTGAGAATGCCTTTTACAAGTGATGAAGCAAAACAGTTGAATCAAGATATTTTTGAAACAATTTACTATGCAGCAGTTACGGCGTCTATGGAAGAAGCCAAACTAGAAGGCCCATACCAAAGCTATGAAGGGTCTCCAATGAGCGAAGGAAAATTCCAACACAATTTATGGGATGTTAAAGAGGAAGAGTTAAGCGGTCTTTGGGATTGGGAAGCATTACGTAAGCAAGTCCTAGAGCACGGAGTTCGCAACTCACTTTTAGTAGCACCAATGCCTACTGCAAGTACGTCTCAAATCCTTGGAAACAATGAATGTTTTGAACCTTATACTTCAAATATTTATACCCGTCGTGTATTATCAGGAGAATTTATTGTTGTCAATAAGCACCTTTTGGAAGATTTAGTGAAGCTAGGGCTTTGGAATGAAGGGTTAAAGCAAGACATCATGCGTGCGAATGGATCGATTCAACACGTGGATGTGATTCCTCAAGACATCAAAGAATTGTACAAAACAGTTTGGGAATTAAGCATGAAAGATATTATTGACATGTCGCGTCAGCGTGGTTATTTTATTGATCAATCACAATCTTTAAATTTATTTATGGAAGGGGCAACGATGGCCAAATTAACATCGATGCACTTTTATGCTTGGAAAAGTGGATTGAAAACAGGGATGTACTACTTAAGAACAAAAAGTGCTGTAGATGCTATTAAATTTACTTTAGACAATAAAAAAACAGAAGCACCAAAGCCTGAAACGGCTACTGTTGAAGCAGTCGCAGATACCGCTGTTGTAGAAACAGCAGTTATAGAAAAACAACAAGAAAAAGCAGCCAAAACTGCTGCTAAATTTTCTAAGGAATCAGCCGTTGAAGTGGAGCCAATGTCTGCCGAAGAAATGAAAGCGTTGATAGCACAAGCAAAAGAAGCTGAAGGCGATGATTGCCTGATGTGTGGGTCTTAAGAACAAACCCCTTATATAAAAAAAGCACCTAATATATTAGGTGCTTTTTTTGTGACGTATGATGAAGGTCAATTACTCACTTTCATCATTAATTTTAGCAGGTTTAACGCTGCTATCATACTCTGTGTGGTACTCTTCTAAGAGTCCAGTGGTAGCGTTCAACAAGTCTTTAGTTTCTAGTAACAAGCTAAAGTAAAGCGTTGTGTTCTTTGGACTTGATTCATCTGTTCTTGTACGACGTACCTGTGTTTCAATATTAGATTTAAGAATCGCAGAAATCTCATTTTTTTGTTCAATAATCGCCCCTATTTTCTCAAAAGAATGGGAGTTAAATACCACAATCGCTTCAGAAAATAACAGTTGAATTGCATCATTAATTTGACTCAACTCTTTAATTTGATTGAATTTCAGTTTTTTATGATTATTATGAACGTGCTTATGATTTACTTTAGTAATATAAGTCAAAGATTGTGTCATATCTTGTAGATATCCCAAAATAAGAATATAAAAATTACTAGCCCCTACACTCGTTTCGTCTAAATTTTTAATAAAATAAAAGATATTATCTCTTAAATCATCAACTTCATCCGATAACTTAATAATTTGTTTTTTGTTCTTCTTCAGTGCGTCTAAGTCTTGTTTAGCAAGGCCATTGATTGCAGCAGAATAAATTTTTTCACCACGCTTTAATACATTTGCGATATTTGCAGCACTTTCACTAATTACTCCTTGAACAGAACTACTTTCTGTTTTTTTCAATCGGTCATCCGACGCAATTTCTTTTGTCTTTTTTCTATGAACGATTGTACTTCTAATAAGGAGAGCAATTGCAGAAAAAAGAAGGATAGGGAACATCATCTTTAAGTTCAAATTCAGCAAGTATGCAACCAAGGCTGCGGCACTGAAAGCACTAAAGGCTGTAAAGAACCATCCGCCAATAACGTTGAGCACTCCTGCCACTCGATATACAGCACTTTCGGCTCCCCAAGCTCGATCCGCTAAGGAAGTTCCCATCGCCACCATAAAGGTCACGTAGGTTGTTGAGAGTGGTAACTTGTAAGAGGTTGCGATAGATATTAAAACAGCCGCAACCATTAAGTTTACTGCGGCTCTGACCAAATCAAACGCAGGTAAATCAATTGATTTTGTGTTCTTTTGTTGTATCACAGGTTGTTCAAATTTTTGTTCAATTTTTTCTTGCCATGATACAGGCAAAATAAAAGTTGATAACTGTGAAGCACCCATTGCAAATCTTACAAAACCACGAGATAAAGCGTTAGGCTGAAAGCGTTCCTTGGTATCTCCTTGATTGGAAAGATCCAAAGAAGTTTTGACAACATTTTTTGCTTTTGTTGAAAACCATAAGGTTACAACCATCACCATCCCAGCGCCAAGCAACAACAAGTTGTTGGTGGGAACTTTAGAAGCTAAGATATCCATTGGAAACTCAGATGCAGAAACCCCTGCCAATGACCACTCCGTATAGGCATTAAATGCCGCAACAGGCACCCCGATAAAATTCACCAAATCATTACCAGCAAATGCCAATGCCAATGCAAAGGTGCCCACAATAATGATTAGTTTATAGATATTTGTTTTTGCAAAAACAATCAATATGTATGACAATAATGACCAAAGTATAGAGCTAATTACAACAATATATAATACTTGGTTTTCCAAAAAATCTTTCACCGTTCCACCCCCGATAATATCAAAGGATTGCTTTGCATAGGACGTTCCTTTAAGCCCTTTCATAAATATGAAATAGGTGATTGCAGTGAGCGCAATTCCACTAAATAACGCCCCAACCCAATTTGGTTTCTTCTGAAAGTCGTAAGAGAGTAATAGTCTTGTAACCCATTGTACAATCGCTCCAATAGAAAAGGCAATCACTACCGAAAGGAGTATACCAAATATAATTTGAGAGGCTTTCGAAGTATTAATGTAGTTAATAAGTTCTCCAAAACTCTCGCCATTTGCAGCAATTTTAATTAAAGCCATCGCAACCGCTGCTCCCAAGAGCTCAAATACAATAGATACGGTTGTTGAGGTCGGCAGCCCTAAGGAATTAAAAATGTCTAAAAGTAAAATATCGGTAATCATGACCGCCATGAAAATAATCATGATTTCATTGAACATAAACTCACCAGGATTGAAAATTCCTTTGCGGGCAACTTCCATCATACCACTCGAAAAAATCGCCCCAATTGCAACACCAACACTAGCCACAATCATTATGGTTTTAAAGGAAATTGCCTTTGAGCCAATTGCAGAATTTAAAAAATTTACAGCATCATTGCTAATCCCAACAACTAAGTCAGCGACCGCCAAGAAGGCTAAAGCAATAATCATATATAAATAAATATTATCCATTTTTTAGTTTGTGTTAATCCGCTAATTTCTAAAGACTTTTTTTTTGTAAAGTTAAGTTAATGTTATGGTTTTATAATGAATATTAAACTGAATTCTACATACTTTTTTTTAATTATGCTAAAATTTTTAACCTGGTTTTGAGTATCACCTGTTATATGTTTTTAAAGCCCTAAACTTTATCGATTTTTCTTATTCTTTTATTTTTAGGAATTGTTTCATGCATTAAAATTGTAGTATTTCCAACTTAGTTAACAGGTATAAACCCATCCAATGTTAAATTAATGTAAACTAATTGTTTTTTTAATGTAAATTTTTTCGTAGATTTACACTATAAGTAAAATTGATATGAAAAAATATATATTCATCGCGTTTGTTTTTATTGGAACAATCGTATCAGCTCAAAACAAAAATCAACCGAAATTAGAAACAAAAGGAATACTTACTTTTGCGACTTATTTTTATGACAATGGTTCTGTTCAACAAGAAGGAGCTTTCAATAAAGATGGAGTTTTAGAAGGACTTTGGACCAATTATGATTTTGAAGGCAATAAATTATCTCAGGGGAATTATAGCAATGGAATTAAAACAGGGAAATGGTTTTTCTGGACTGAAAATTCTTTAAAAGAGGTCGATTTTGTAAATTCAAAGATTATGAATGTTAGTGAATGGAGTCGTAAATCGGAACTTGCAGTAAGCATGAACTAACAAACCCAATACATAGAAAACGAAAAAAGCACCCTTATAGGTGCTTTTTTCGTTTTCTAATCAAGTGACTAATTCAATTAAAATTTATAAGAATACCCTACAGATACTTCTGTACCAGGTTGAAAGCTGGAAAATGTTTTTGATGCAGTCTTGTAGGATACATACACGCTTTCTCTTTTACTGTTAAGAATATTAGAGACTTTTACATCAATAGCTGATTTTTTATCTTTGCCAAAACTTTTGTTAAGTGTAAAGTTGAGGCTGCTAAACGGTTTTGTATAGACATCTGGAACAATTCCAGTTCCTACCACTTCCAATGTTTTGCCTTGGACATTAAAAAACAACCCTGTTTGCAATCCTGTATCCGAGTTGGTGTAGTTTAGCCCTGTGTTGATAAGGAATGGCGATTGGCCTTGTAAATCTCTTGTATCTTCAATGGACTCTCCATCTCTTGCCGCTAATACACGTCTGTTGTACTCGTCTATATTCATTGTTAATTCTGATTTAATATAGGAGGCATTGATGTTAAACTTAAGCTGATCTAAGCTTTCCAAAATAAATCCTAATGATTTTCTAAATTCAAATTCAATTCCATAAACCTTTGCAGAACCCAAGTTTTTAGGTGTTATTTGATCTGGTGCGGACTCGTAGAAAGTTAACTCTATAGGATCTGTGAAGTCTTTGTAAAAAGCACTAAAAGCAAACATTTCACTGCCCTCTCCGAATTGTTCAAAACGGACATCAAAATTATTAATATAGGACGGTGTCAAATCAATATTTCCAATAAAAAGACGGTTTGTAATGGCATCAAAAATTTGACTTTTTGAAGCTTCCTTAAATGAAGGACGTGCCGTTGTTCTTGAATAAGACCCCCTTAAATTTTGTTCATCTGTAAGGCCATAAATAATATTCGCAGACGGAAATACATCAAACTTATCTATTATTTTAGAATTTTTATACACTTCTGTAGCGGCTTGGTTTTGTCCAGTATAAAAGGTCTGAAACAACTCTGTACGCACACCCAATACGGTTTTTAGTTTTTCTGTTAAACTAAATTCATTTGAGGCATACATCGCTGTAATTCGTTGCTCACCTTCGTAGGCGTTGGCTTTTTCAAAAAGATCGCCTGTAACCAAGTGTGTTCCAGATCCTGTTTGGGTAGTCCATATATTATTTTCAGATAATAAGGTATCTGCATCTCCATTTTCTACAGAAAGTCCCGTTACTGGATTTGTGATGGTAAACGTATAATCGTCAATTTTAAAATTTCTAAATTTATAGGTATATCCTCCACCAAATTTAACTTTTGCAGGGTTGTCAAAAAGTGTATATTTTTTATTGACATCAAGTTTTCCAACAAGGTTAATCTCTTCGAGAGTTCTCCAGATTCTTATGGGATAGCTAGAAGCACTTGGACTGATAAAAGCGTTTCCTTCTTGAGTCAACTGTAAGGGTGTAATTCGGTGATCCTTGTCGTACACTCTGGATAGGGATGGCGATAGTTTCCAGTCCATTTGCCACCCACTATCTCTAAAGGAATGTGTTCCTGCTAATAAAATATTTGTAATTGATCTTTCGGTGTAAAGGAGAGCATCCTTTGTAATTGGTTCAAAACCACTTCCACCCCCTGCTTGTGCGAGTTGCTGTTCGTATTTTCCAGCAGTGCTTTCCCCATTTTGTATATGAAGGAAGTTTAATTTGTATTTTGAATTTTCACGCTTGTAGACAAGTCCAGTAAGCACATTTAACAATACGGAGTTAACTCCAACCTCTCCCAAAGTCGTTCGTGTTGCCAAGAGGTCATTGTTAGACGCATTATTTTGATCTCTCATATAGGTCCCATCCACTCTGTTGTCGTAGAACTCGGTTTTGTTTTTGTAAGAAAAAGAGAATTGATATCCCAGTTTATTTTCTCCAATATCATATTGATTTCCTGCCGTAAATCCAAAGTCGTAATTAACTCCACTGTCTGATCTTTTTGCGGTTAATTCTTTATTGAACTCACCTGTAAGCGCTGTTAAAACAGACGAGTTTGCAAATGTACCAGGAATGGGTTGATATCTGTTTATTGGTCTTTTTCTCATACCATCATCAAAACCAAGCCAATCGGTATTACTGCCGCTGTAGCTCAAGTAATTTGAGTTTAAATGCATATTAGGATTATAGGATGTTCCTATTGAAAACGTATAGGATTCTTTACTTGGATAATCTTTGGTAACAATATCAATAACACCACCTGTAAAATCTGCAGGATATTCGGCTGCTGCAGACTTTATCACAATAACATTTTCCAAAATATTAGTAGGGAAGACATCCATTTGAATTGTATTTCTGTCTGGGTCTAACCCTGGGATATCCACACCATTTAATATGGATTTAGTATAACGATCTCCCAACCCTCTAACATACACATATTTGCCACCCTGAATGGATACTCCAGGTACACTTTTAACAGCACTGGCGATATTACCCGCACCACTACTTTTAATCCCTTGAGCTGAAAGTCCATCCAATAATGTAATTGATTTTTTTTGTAAATCTAATACCGCAGATTCTGTATTTTTTCTCACCGTAGTTGTAATAATGACGGTTTCTAAAGAGTTGGTATTAAGAGTCACATCTACAATAACTTCTGAGTTTGCCTCAACGTTTACATCCGAGATCTCAACAGATTGATAGCCGATGTAAGAAAATATAATAGCATAATTCCCTTCAGAAATCTCAAGCTGATACTTGCCATCAAAATCTGAAGTGGCTCCAGTTGTCGTGTTTTTGATGAGTACATTGGCAAAAGCCATGGGTTCATTATAATCCCCGTCTGTAATTGTTCCTACTATTTTTCCTGATTGAGCTGTGAGTTGTAGCGCAAGAAAAGTTGTGACTAAAAATGAGGTTAATTTGTGTATTTTCATAGTGTGTGTATAAACAACAAACAATTGCCCGTGAATGAACACAAGCAATTGATGAGTTGACTAATTTTTATTTTTTTATTAGAATCCTAATTCTGCTTTAGCATTTGCATAAGTCCAGCTTAGAAGCGATGTTGTAGCACCTACGGCACTTGCACCTTCAGAAACCGCGGTAGCTGTAGAACCAAATCCACTGACCTCAACCGTTTCAGCTTTATTTACAAAGATGTCTGTTACTTCAGAAAAACCAGTAGGCAATATAATTTCCCAAGCTCCAAAAGTTAATAATTCATCATTATAGTTTGTGGCAACTCCATCGTTGTCTAATTCCACATCTGAAGAATCTTTAAACCCGTAAGCATAAATATTTTCTGTTCTTCCCATAGCACCAGATCGATAATCTGCATATTCACCATTTTCAGTGACAGAGTTCCCAACGATAGTTGAGTTTCTTAATGTAAATGAACCTGTTGCGGTTCCTTCAGGACCATCAATTTCAAAGGCATGATCAGAGTTAGCACCTAAAATAACAATGGCATTATCAATAATTCCAGAATAACCTTGGTCAATATCTAAAGCATCATCGCCTTGAGCCCAAACCAATAGGTTAGAAGCATTTACCGTACCTCCAAAAAACTCAATCCCATCATCAACATTTGCGACCACTTCAATATTTTCGATTACAGTACCTGATCCAACGCCACCAAGCGTTAAGCCATTGATTTCATTTCCTTCTCCAATTAGAGCACCTCCATGACGGATTGAAATATATTGATATACTCCTGAGTTATCAGTAGCATCCTCACCACCATAAAGACCAAAAGTATCATCCGCAGGAATTCCCTCGATTTGAACGACATCTACATCACCAGAAAACGAGGCTGGAGCATAACCTAAAACGATTAATCCTCCCCAAAGTCCAGAATTTGTTTCGTCTAAATTTGTTCCAGCAGTCTGTCCAATTTCAATATTATCATTTATAGATGTGAAAATTATAGGCTCTGTTGCTGTACCTACAGCATTTAATTTTCCGCCTTGAGCTACAATAAGTGCAGACGCTAAAGAACCAGTTCCTTCAGTACCCTTAATTATAGTTCCAGCTTGTATTGTGAGTACAACTCCGCTTGGCACCACTACTTTTTGATTAAGTACATAAATATTGTCATTGGTCCAAGTCGTACTTTCAGAAATCATACCAGAAACAGAAACGGTATTGTTTTCTACAGTTCCAGAGTTTCCTGGATCTTCAAGAATTGGCGGTGCCTCATCTTGCATACATCCAGTAAAAGCAAGTGCTAAAATTGCTAATAAAGCTAAGATTGATTTTTTCATTTTAATTTAAATTATTGTTTTGGTTATTAATTTACCGCAAATTAAAAGCTTAAAGCGCTTAATTAGGTTACATCACGTTTACATAACCATTAACAAAATGTTAGCTCAAGCCTCCAAATTCTAAATTTTAGAAATATTTAATTAACATTGAAATTACTATCTTGCAGGTTAATATCAGAGAACATGAATTGGGAACAATTACTATCTTTAAAACGCCATGGCGACACCAACAAACGACTTAGAAATGAGCAGGATGAAACCCGTTTGGGATTTGATGTGGACTACGATCGCATTATTTTTTCACCCGAGTTTCGAAGTCTTCAAGATAAAACTCAAGTGGTGCCACTTTCATCAATGGACTTTGTGCACACACGACTCACACACAGTCTAGAAGTAAGTGTAGTGGCACGTTCTTTAGGAAGAAAAGCAGGCGTAAAAATTTTAGAAAAGCACCCTTACCTCAAAGAAGTACATGGGTATAAAGCAAATGATTTTGGAGCCATCGTTGCAGCAGCGGCATTGGCACATGACATTGGAAATCCACCCTTTGGCCATTCGGGTGAAAAAGCAATTGGACACTATTTTAAAAATGGACCAGGTCAAAAATTTAAAGACCAACTCAACCCAAAAGAATATCAAGATTTATGTGATTTTGAAGGGAACGCGAATGGATTCAAAGTCTTAACACAAGACAAACAAGGAGCAAAAGGGGGGATCAGACTGAGCTATGCCACTTTAGGCGCTTTTACTAAATACCCAAAAGAATCACTTCCTGTAAAACCAAACACTCATATTGCTTCAAAGAAGTATGGTTTTTTTCAAACAGAAAAACCTCATTTTTTAGATGTCGCATCAGAGTTGGGCTTAAAGACACTCAGCGATCAAAACGCTCAGTTTTCCAGACACCCATTGGCATTTTTAGTAGAAGCAGCGGATGACATCTGTTACACAATAATTGATTTTGAAGATGGAATCAACCTTGGATTAATTGAAGAAGATTTTGCTCTAGAGTACCTCATTAATTTAGTGAGAGACACCATCAACACCAAAAAATACAGTGCACTCAATACTAAAAAAGAACGCGTCAGTTATTTGAGAGCATTGGCAATAAGCACCCTAATTGAGGATGCGATTCATATATTTATGACGCATGAAAACAAAATACTTGAAGGAGAATTTCATGTTTCCATACTTGATAAAAGCAAATATCAAGCACAAATAAATGACATCATAAAACTCAGTGTAGAAAAAATATACAATTCCGACGAAGTTATTGATAAAGAAATTTCAGGCTTTGAAATTTTAAATCAACTTCTACATCGATTTATTTTAGCAGTAAATAATAATTATAAGAATACGCCTACAAATTATGACAAACTATTGTTGAAACTTATTCCAGACGAGATAGATTATCATAACGATAACCTTTATACTAGAGTGATGAATGTTTGCTATTTTGTGTCTTTATTTTCTGACACAAAAGCAGTTTTAACCTATAAAAAAATCAAAGGGCTGACTTTTTAATATCATTTTTTTTTGTAGCTTGCAGTAAACCTTTTTTGTTTTTTAAATTTTAAAAACCCCTATCTCATGAAAAAGCAATATACCCTAATTATTATTTCAGCATTCATAATTTCTTTTGGATGCTTTTTATTCAACACTAACAAAGCCACTGCTGAAGAAGTAGCAAGAAAAACCCACAAAACGTCTTTAGAGAACAGTCCTTTTAGAAATACCAAAGGACTTCCTAAAGCACAACGAAAAGCAAACAGCTTACCACCCAATGCTTATTTTGAAGAAGAGTGGGAGCTTACAATGAATCCTGAAAAGGGCCGTCCAACTCCCGAAAATCTAGAGGTAATTCGCGAGCAACTTAAGACAGAGGAGTCTGCAAGAGTTCCTGGAGATGCCACTAACAATAATTGGATTTCAAGAGGTCCAGATAATGTTGGCGGTAGAACTAAAGCCATTATGTTTGACCCTAACGACTCCACAAATGAAACAGTTTTTGCTGGAGGCGTGAGTGGAGGCCTTTGGAAAAACACGAACATTTCCAATCCAAATTCAATTTGGAATCTTGTTAATATCCCCGAAAATCTAAACATTTCGACCATTATTTCAGACCCAAATAATTCTAGTACATTTTATATTGGGACAGGTGAATCTTATGTAGGAGGTGATGTAAATGGAGATGGTGTGTGGAAATCTACTGATTCAGGGGAGACTTGGTCTAAAATATTTGGAGGTATTTCTGGCGCTACAAGTTTTCAATCTGCATCAGATATTACAGTCAATTCACCCTCTGGAATTGCAGGAAATTACCAGTCATTTCCAACGACAGCATTTGGACCAACAATTAGTGCGACGATTACCGCAGATTTCATTTTAGCAAACGACCCCAACGGAGTCGCAACTCAGGCTTGTAACGCTTTTGGCGCTAATGCAACTGGAAAAATTGCGGTTATACGAAGAGGAGATTGTACGTTTGTTTCTAAAGTCAAAAACGCTCAAGATTCAGGAGCTATTGGAGTGATTATGATGAATAATGTAGATGGAGCTCCCGTTCCAATGGGCGGAACCGACGCTTCAATTACAATTCCATCAGTCATGATCTCAAAGACAGATGGAGATATTTTAGAAACTGCTTTAAATTCAGGAACTGTGAATGGGGCTTTAAACCCAGCCACTGGAACCTTTACAGGTAATTTAGTTCCAGGAGTCCAACATATCAACGATATGAAAATCAGAAATAACTCAGGAGTTTCTGAACTCTACGTTGCTGCTGGCGACTCATTTTACGGAGCTGCGAATGCGACTACCTATTTAGGAGGACCTGAATATGGTTTATATAAGACTGTTGATGGTGGTACTAATTGGTCTGAAGTAACCCTACCTTTAACAGCAAATAACAGAAAGCATTGTCCTAATGATATAGAAATTGGTTCTGACAATAAAATATGGGTCTCTACAATAGATAGTGCTGTATATGGAGAAGGTGGAGGTGTTATTTTCTCATCAACAGATGGGATTAATTTTGCCCAAATATATAATGTTCCAGAAAGTGACCGAACCCAAATAGCGATTTCTAGTACCAATGCAAATAAACTGTACGTTTTAGCAGAAACTTCAACAGGGGTGATAGTGCAACGAACTACATCAGGTTTTGTTCCTGCATTTTTAGTTAGAAATATTATACCACCCAATGATTTAGATCCAGGGATCAGTGCAGGAGATTTTACAAGGGGACAAGCTTTTTATGACTTAATGCTAGAAGTAAATCCTACCAACGATGATATTATTTTTGCAGGTGGAATAGATGCCTTTAAATCCTCAGATGAAGGGGTTGCTTGGGATCAACTAACACATTGGTATGGCGGATTTGGCAGACAATACATGCATGCCGATCAGCATGCCGCAACATTTGCAAACAACGATGTGAATAAGATGCTATTCTCAAATGATGGGGGTGTGTTTTATTCGAGTGATGGCGGCGTCACCATCTCTGAAAGAAACAATGGTTTTATCACGGGTCAGTTTTACACTGTAGGAGTTGGGCCCACGACCGCATTCCCTTCAGGCGATGTTTTTGCCGGCGGCCTACAAGACAATGGTACTCAATTATTTGAAAACGTCTCAACAACAGGCCCTGACAGTACATCAGAGCCGTATGGAGGAGACGGGGCATATACATTCTTTGACCAAGACGGAGTCGATCGCTATTTTATTAGAAACTATGTATATAATAGTGGAATCAATCTTTATAGTTTTGATGGAGATAATGTGACCATTAATAGTGAAAGTGCAAGTAATGGAGCATTTATAAACCCTTGTGCTTTAGATTCGAATCTTGATATTTTATATACCAACTATTCATCCACAGCAAATGGGAATGCAATTAGAAGGTATTCTGGAATTAAATCTTCGGTGACACTTTCTAAAAACATTTTAGCGGACGCGAGCTTTGACAACAGACCAACAGCTTTTACTGTTTCACCACATACAACCACTTCATCTACCTTGTTTGTTGGAACGGTACTAGGGGATGTTTTTAAAATTACCAATGCCAATACAAACAACCCTACTTGGACTGAAATAGAATTGGAAAACATTATTGTTGGGAGTATTTCTGACATTGAAGTAGGAGCCTCTGAAAATGAGATATTTGTAACCATTCATAATTATGGTGTTGAAAGTATATGGTACACAAACAACGGTGGAACTTCATGGGTATCAAAAGAAGGGAGCCTACCAGACATGCCTGTGAAATCTATTTTACAAAACCCATTAAATTCAGAAGAAGTCATTATAGGAACAGAATTAGGAGTTTGGTACACGAATAATTTCTCATCTGCATCTCCTAGGTGGTCGTCTTCTTTTAATGGCATGAGGAATGTTAAAGTGATGGATTTAGATGTTAGAAACGATAATATGGTTTTTGCTGCCACCTATGGAAGAGGTGTTTTTTCTGGCATGTTTACAGCAAACTCGTTTAGTGTGAATGAAGAAGAGATTTTTGCCAATGCAATCAAAGTATTCCCAACAGTTTCTGAGGGACAATTCACACTAACATCTACTAAATCCTTAGGTTCTACACAAGTACAGATGTATTCGATTACAGGAAAGAAAGTTTACGATACTACGGTTGATATAGAACAAGGCTTAAGAAAAGAATTTGATTTAAACGTAAACTCTGGAATGTACCTAATCAAGTTGAAAGGTGCTGGTTTTGAGACAACCAAACGAATTATTATTAAATAATAATAGCGAATAGAAATTTCCTAATAATAGGGAAGCATTGCTTCCCTATTTTTTTGTTTTATAAGTTAGCCTTGATGCTTTTTTGCAGACTATCTATGTCAAGCTCCAGAGATTCAAAGAGGGTGTCAACCGATCCCTGATCAATAAATGTATCAGGAATCCCTTTCACAATCACATCATTTTTGTAGTGATGCATTGCTGCAAATTCTAAAACAGCACTCCCAAAACCACCTCGTATTACACCATCTTCAATGGTTATAATTTTAGAGTAGGCCTTGAAAATAGAGTGTAACAAAGGTTCATCTAATGGTTTAATAAAACGCATATCATAATGTGCACAATTGAGACCATTAATAGCGTTAGAAACGGTATTAGAAATTGCTCCGACACTTAAAATAGCAAGATTCTCGCCTTGTTCTAATTGAACCCCGGTTCCAATTTCAATCGCTTCAAAATCTGATTTCCAATTAGGTGTAAGCCCTCTTCCTTTAGGATATCGAATTGCAATAGGTTGTGCTAAGCCTTTTTGTGCTGAATACATGATGTTTCGTAATTCTTTTTCATTTCTTGGTGCAACAATGATGAGGTTTGGAATACAGCGTAGATATGCTAAATCAAACACACCATGATGTGTGGCACCATCCTCACCCACCAGTCCAGCCCGATCAATACAGAATATAACAGGCAAACTCTGAAGTGCAACATCATGTATGATCTGATCATACGCCCGTTGCAAAAAGGTTGAATAGATGTTACAAAAAGGAATTAAGCCTTGGGTTGCCATCCCCGCTGCCATCGTTACAGCATGCTGCTCTGCAATCCCCACGTCAAATGCCCGATCGGGAAGAACCTCCATCATATATTTTAGCGAACTCCCTGTAGGCATGGCAGGGGTGATACCAATAATCGATTGGTTTTTCTTAGCCAACTCAACAAGGGTTAACCCAAATACATCTTGGTATTTTGGCGGAAGGTTTTTATTATTTTTAGAAATTAAATCTCCTGTAGTTGCATCAAATTTCCCGGGCGCATGGTATTTTACTTGATCGGTTTCGGCTTGTTTTAAACCCTTTCCTTTGGTCGTTATTATATGTAAAAATTTCGGACCCTCAATTGTTTTCAGACGCTCTAGTTCTGTAATAATCGCCTCCATGTCATGTCCGTCAATAGGACCAGAATAGTCAAAATTAAGCGATTCAAATATGTTATCTTGTTTTTGAGTGCCCTTTTTCACATTGGTTAAATACTGTTTTAAAGCCCCTACACTTGGATCAATTCCAATGGCATTATCATTTAAAATCACCAACAAATTGGCAGTTGTTACCCCAGCATGATTAAGTCCTTCAAATGCCATCCCACTCGCAATAGATGCATCGCCAATCACGGCAATGTGCTGCCTATTTTCACCTTTTAATTGAGAAGCAATTGCCATTCCTAAGGCAGCCGAAATAGAGGTCGATGAATGTCCTGTTCCAAATGCATCAAAAACACTTTCGTCACGTTTTGGAAATCCACTAATGCCCTTATGTTGTCTATTGGTGTGAAACTCTGCTTTACGTCCCGTTAAAATTTTGTGTCCATAAGCTTGGTGACCTACATCCCAAATTAATAAATCATCAGGAGTGTTAAAAACATAGTGCAACGCAATGGTAAGTTCAACCACTCCGAGACTTGCTCCTAAATGACCTTCTTTAGTGGCAACAATTTCGATAATAAACTGCCTTAACTCTTTGGCGAGTTGTGGTAACTCACTAGGGGATAGCTGCCGTAAATCGGATACAGAATTAATATGTTTCAGTAAATTTTTTAACACATAGCAAAAGTACAAGATTGAAATCGTATTTTTGACTTATGGATGCTATTTTTGATGATGATTATTTTATGAAAAAGGCGCTTCAAGAAGCTGAAGTCGCTTTTGAGAAGGGAGAAATTCCAGTCGGGGCAGTGATTGTGGTTGACAACAGAGTCATTGCGCGGGCTCATAATCTTACAGAACTTTTGAATGATGTGACTGCACATGCAGAAATGCAAGCTATTACGGCCGCCGCTAATTTTTTAGGCGGTAAATATTTAAATAAATGCACCCTTTACGTCACTCTTGAACCCTGTCAGATGTGTGCAGGCGCTTTGTATTGGAGTCAGATTTCGACTGTTGTATATGGAGCAAAAGACGCTAAACGAGGCTGTGGTGTGATGGGTACTAAACTACACCCAAGAACCATTTTAAGGGGAGGTGTTTTAGCGAAGGAAGCTTCAGATTTGATGAAACGTTTTTTTGTGGAAAAACGAAATTTGAATTAATTATTTGGACTCTTTAGATTCATTAAACTCTCGCATTTTTTCCAGATTCTCTTGAGTGAGCATATAATCGGCTATTTTTTTGTCTTTCCAACGGTAATAAGAAAACAATGGAAAAACAAACACACATAAGCCGATGACTCCAAATCCAATTAATTTGTTTGAAATATCGTTTTCTATTTCTTTTTCTACGAAGTCAATTGTACTGCTGTCAGGAATTAATAACCCTAAAAAGATACTCGTAATTGTTATAATAAATAAGAACCAAATCAAGTATTTCATTTTATGAATGTAGTATTATTTCAGTTCAACTTTTAAATGCAACTCTTTTAGTTGTGTTTCATCAATAGCAGACGGTGCATCGATCATCACATCCCGACCTGAATTATTTTTTGGAAAGGCGATAAAATCACGGATGGTTTCTTGACCTCCTAAAATTGCTACCAAACGGTCCAAACCAAAGGCCAAACCTCCGTGTGGCGGTGCGCCATATTCAAAGGCATTCATTAAAAATCCAAATTGCTCTTTAGCTTCTTCTGGTGTGAATCCAAGATGGTCAAACATCAATGCTTGTGTGGCTTTGTCGTGAATACGAATAGAGCCTCCTCCAATTTCATTTCCATTTAAAACCAAGTCATAGGCATTTGCTTTTACAGCCCCTGGATCGGAGTCTAATAATTTAATTTGATCTGGCTTTGGAGCGGTAAAAGGATGGTGCATTGCATGGTATCGCTCGCTTTCTTCATCCCATTCAAGTAATGGAAAATCTGTGACCCATAGCGGTGCAAATTCCATAGGATTTCGAAGCCCTAGGCGTTCGGCAAGCTCCATTCGGAGTGCACTTAATTGGGCTCTCACTTTATCAGTAGGACCAGAAAGCACACAAACTAAATCTCCTGATTGTGCTCCTGTAATTTCAGACCATTTTCTCAAATCATCCTGGTCATAAAATTTGTCAACAGAGGATTTAAAAGTGCCATCGTCATTACATCGCGAATAAACCATTCCTAAGGCACCTATTTGTGGGCGTTTTAACCAGTTGATGATGCCATCAATTTCTTTACGTGTAAAACGGTTTCCACCCGGAACGGCAATTCCAACCACTAATTCAGCATTGTTAAAAACACCAAAATCTTTATGTTGAGTGACCGCATTGAGTTCGCCAAATTGCATTCCAAAACGGATGTCAGGCTTATCGTTTCCATAGGTTTCCATCGCCTCGTCATAAGTCATTCGTGGAAATGAGGTAATTTCTTTTCCATGAATAGATTTGATCAAATGGCGGGTTAAACCTTCAAAAACATTTAAAATATCTTCTTGTTCTACAAACGTCATTTCACAATCAATCTGAGTAAATTCAGGTTGTCTATCGGCTCTTAAATCTTCATCCCTAAAACATTTTACAATTTGAAAATATTTATCCATTCCACCAACCATCAACAGTTGTTTGAACGTTTGTGGCGATTGTGGAAGTGCATAAAATTGACCTTCGTTCATTCGACTTGGAACTACAAAATCACGAGCCCCTTCGGGTGTTGATTTAATTAAGTAGGGCGTTTCAACTTCTATAAATTCTTGAGAAGACAAATATGAACGGACTTCTTGAGTGACCTTATGTCTAAAAATTAAATTATTTTTAACTGGATTTCTTCGAATGTCTAAATAACGGTATTTCATACGAAGTTCTTCACCACCATCGGTTTGATCTTCTATAGTAAAAGGCGGTACAACCGCCTCATTTAAAACTGTTAGTTTTGAGACTAAAATCTCAATTTCACCAGTTTCTAAATTAGGGTTTTTTGAGCTTCGTTCAATAACTGTTCCTGTTACTTGAATGACAAACTCACGCCCTAAACTTTTTGCCATGGTCATCATCGCTTCTGAGGTACGATCCGCATCAAAAATAAGTTGTGTAATTCCGTAGCGATCTCTTAAATCTACCCAGATTACAAATCCTTTATCGCGAGATTTTTGAACCCAACCCGAAAGAGTCACTTCTTCGTTAATATTCGAGGTTCTTAACTGACCACAATGATGACTTCTGTACATAAGACTAAATTAGTTGTGCAAATTTAACATTTAAAAATTAAAACTGATGGGCTTAGGAAATGACTTTATCCTTTTTTGTTTTCAATTTATTAATCAAATAAAATAATATAGGCACTACCACCAAGGTTAAAAATGTAGCAAATGACAGCCCAAAGATAATCGCCCAGCCCATTGGTCCCCAAAAAGCAACGTTTTCTCCACCAATATAAAAATTTGGATTAAGTTGGGTTATAAGAGTTCTGAAATTAATATTAATTCCCAAAGCTAACGGAAGCAACCCTAAAATAGTTGTGATGGCAGTTAGTATGACAGGTCTTAAACGCGTTCTACCAGCTTCTACCACACATTCAACAAGTTGGGAGGAGTTGAGTTTGTCCGTTTGTTCCAATCCTAATTCCCGCCGTTTTCGAATCATGGTTAGATTGATATAATCGATTAAAACAATTGCATTATTAACAACAATTCCAGCGAGTGAAATGATTCCAATCATAGTCATAAGCACCACAAAATCCATTCTAAAAATAAGAAGTCCAAAGAGAACTCCAATCAAACTTAGAAACACAGAGATCGAAATAATAATAGGGGTTGTGGCGGAATTAAATTGTGCCACCAAGATTAAGAAAATCAAAAGAACCGCAATTAAAAGCGCACGACTAAGAAAGGCCATTTCTTCCGCTTGCTTTTCTTGTTCTCCTGTAAAGCTAACCGTTATGTTTTTTGGAATCTCAAATTTCTCGGCAATGCCTCTGATTTTATCGTTGACTTCTGTTGGGTTATAATCATTTAATACGTTGGAAAAAATCGTGACCACTCGTTCCAAATCGATACGTTTAATAGCACTAAAGGACGATTGGTTTTCTGTTGTTGCTACTGCCGAAATAGGGACTTGTTTTATTTGTCCATCACTTTGATTTCTAAACGTAATTTTTTGATCTAATAATGCAGATTTATTATAACGCATCTCGTCTTTGAGTCGGAGGTTAATAGGGTAATCATCCTCTGCGTTTTTATAGGTCGAGATTTCTTTACCATACAATGCCGTACGTAAGTTCGCTCCAATTTGCCCTGTCGAAATCCCCAATCGTCTTGCTTTTTGGCGATCTACAGAAACTAATAATTCTGGTTTTCCTTGATCGATATCTAATTTTAATTCTTCAATACCTCCAATATTGGAGCTGTTGATAAATGATTTTAGGCGATTGGCCGTTTCTAAAATTAAAACATAATCATCGCCTTTTACTTCTATATTTATAGGAGCGCCTGTTGGGGGTCCATCCGCTGGTTTGTCCACCACAATACTCACTCCAGGGTAGCCTTGCAGTAAGTTTCTAATGTCTTTAAGAACCGTTTCGGTATTGATGCCTTGTCGATCCTGATACTTCACAAAATCAATAGTGATTCGTGCTTTATTGGGCGATTTACCACCTTCTTGACCTCGAGAAGGATCGGAAGTACCTTCACCAACTTGTCCAATAACAGAAGTAATAAGAAAGTTTTCGCCATTAACTTCATATTTTTTCAGATAGTTTTCTATATCTTTTTCAATTTCCATTGAAATAAGATTTGTTTCTTCAATATCTGTTCCAATCGGATATTCAATAAAGACAAAGACTTGTTTGGCATCGGTATTTGGAAAGAATAATATTTTTGGAGGAAATGTGTACATTAAAAACCCTGCAAGAATTAACAACCCAAATGTTCCAACGATAATACCTCCCGGTTTTTTTCCTTTAAGTGCGTAACTTAAAAACCGTTCGTAGAGGGTTTCTAATTTTGAAATAAAAGTGACTTTAGATTCTTTTTTGGGCACTACTTTCATATACACAGAAATCAACATCGGATTGATGATTAGGGCAACAAACAAAGAGGAACTCAATACAATAATCAGAGTGATTGGAAGCCATTTCATGAATTCTCCCATGATACCTTCCCATAAAATCAAGGGTAAAAATGCGGCTAATGTTGTGGCGGTCGAGGCAATGATTGGCATTGCGACTTCTCCCACACCTAGTTTAGCAGCTTTAATTCTTGGGTAGCCTTCGTCCATCAATCGATACACGTTTTCGACCACAACAATGCCGTTATCAACCAACATTCCAAGTGCAATAACTAAAGAGAATAATACCATTGTGTTAAGGGTAACCCCCATAAAACTCAGAATAGAAAACGACAAAAACATCGATAATGGAATGGCAATTCCAACAAACAATGCATTTCTAAAGCCTAAAAAGAAGTAGAGGACTGCAACGACTAAAATAACCCCTAATATGATACTGTTTTCAAGATCTGAAACCATTGTTCGAGTGTCATTAGACTGGTCGTTTGTTTTGGAGATAATTAAATTGTTAGGAAATACATTTGCAGCGGCATCCTCCAAAAGCGCATCAATTTTTGTTGAAGCCTCAAGAAGGTTTTGCCCGCCTCTTTTTTTAACATCTAACATGACCACAGGCTGTAGATACTCACGAGCAAAACTCTCTTTTTCTTGTTCTTTGAAATCTACATCCGCAATATCTCTTAGGTAAACGATGTTACCTTTTTCTTGTTTGACAATAATATCTTTAACCGCTAAGGGATCCTTAAATTCGCCTAAAACACGGACGGTTCTTCTAATACCATTCTCCAGAATATCTCCCCCAGAAATACTCATGTTTTCAAATGCAACTGCATTTTCAATATCGTTGAAGCTAATTTTTGAAGCTTCCATTTTATACAAATCTACCGCAATTTCAAGTTCCTTTTCTTGAACTCCTCGGATGTCAACACTCGAAATTTCCGAAAGCTCTTCAATTTTATCTTCTAAATATTCCGCATATTCTTTAAGTTGATCCATCGAAAATTCGCCAGACAAGTTAATATTCATAATTGGAATTCGCTCGCTAAAATTCATTTCCGAAACACTCGGTTCAGAAGGCAAGTCCTTGGGAAAGTCTGGATCAGCCATTGCTACATCGACTTTGTCTTTTACTTTTTGAAGTGCTTCAGTAGGCGTAAAATCAAAACTAAATTCCACCACAATACTAGAGTAGCCTTGAATGGAATTAGACGTAATTTTGTCAACTCCAGTAATTGAGTTTATTTCTTTTTCTAACCGCTTGGTAATTAGCTTTTCTACATCCAGTGCCGAATTTCCAGGATAAGGAGTTGCAACATAAATTTGTGGGATAATAATTTCTGGAAAATTTTCACGCGCCATTCCTGTGTATGAAAGTAATCCACTCAATACAATGATAAATGTAATCACTGAAACGGTCATGCGATTTGAGATCGCCCAAGAAGAAAGTTTAAATTCTTTTATTTTTTTTGCGCTCATAGTTTCCTAGTGTACAAGAGTTACTTCTTCATTATTATTTACAAGTCGTGCGCCTTTATCTACCAAAATCGAATTCGGAACAAGCCCGTCAGATATGTAAGATTGGTTGTCGTAATTCATAACTTCTGTTACATACGTTTTAATAACCTTGTGATTGTTTTCTTTAGGTTCAATAGTATAAACAAAGGTTTTATTATCGCGATCTCTTTGTACAAGCCGCGTTGGGATAACAGTCCCATTCGCCTTAAAGTCATTTATTTTAATGTCTGCAAGTAAATTTGCTTTTAACTCATTATTAGGGTTTTTAAGATCGATACGCATTTTAAAACTTCGATTGCTTGGATTGATAAAATTCCCAACTTGAGAGACTGAGGCTTCAACAGAGGTTCCAATAGATCTAAAATTTAGCAGAACTTTGGTGTCTTTTTTTATGGAATTTAAATACGTTTCAGTGACCTCGCTTTCTACATAAACCTTATTCAGGTTTACAAGTTTTAGGAAAGGTTTTTGTGGCGAAGTGAGTTCTCCAGTTTTGGCATAAATCTGATCAATGATCCCTGAAAATGGAGCGATTATTTTCATTTTTCGTGCTTGTGCTTTCAAGCTTTTCACACTATTTTCTAGACCTTCTTTTTGGGCTTTTGCTTGTAGATATTGAATTTCACTTCCAATATTCTGTTCCCATAGTCTGGCTTGACGTTCAAAGGTAGTTGTTGCTAGGGCGAGTTGTGTGTCTAATTGTAAAACAGAATTATCTATAACATCACTATCCAAGGTTGCTAGGAGCTGCCCTTTTGAAACTTTTTGCCCTTCTTTAACCAAAATAGCCGTTACAGTACCGCCCATTTCTGCATGAAGATCAATGGTTTGATCGGCTTTCACAGTTCCCTGTACTTCTACATAGTGATTAAAATCTTTGACTTCTGCCTTGATAGAGGTTACACTCATAAGTTTTTTCAGTGTATCTAACTCTGAAATCGCTATTTCAATTTCTTTCAGCTCTGTTCCCATACGGTCCATTTGTTCTTTAAGAGCTGCCTTTTTGGTTTTTAAGTCGGTCAAGGATTGTGATTCTTTATCCGAAGTGCCGCAGGAGAGCACAAGTGATAAAATAAGTAGTGAAAATAGATGTTTCATCAGTGTAAAATTATGGAGTTGTTTCATTATTTAATTTTTAAGGGTTGGGGTAATAAGTGCTTCTAAATTTACTCTCTTAACAAGGATATTTAACATAGATGATAAATAGTCTTCTTGTGCAGTATATAATTGGCGTTGTGCCTGAGATAAATCAAAACTCGTAACCAGTCCTTCAAAGAATTTTATTTCATTCTTTTTGGCTATGTTTTCTGAAAGTTCAAGGGCCTCTTTTTTGATTTCAAGATCTTCAACCGCAAACTCATACTCACTTTTTGCACGAGAAATTTCTAGCTTAATTTTTTCTGAAGTATCTTTTAAAAGTGATTTCGATTTTTCTAAATTAAGGCGCGCCTTTTTAGTAGATGCACTGCGTCCAAAAGAACTAAAAAGAGGAACTTTCATTGAAACACCAAACAGAGATGCACCAAACCAATTTTGAGATTTATCTAAAAAATTGAATTGATTATTATTCCCAGAATAGCTGCCATTCAGAAATACATCTAAGGTAGGCAATGCTTTACTTTTTTCTAATTTAAGGAGCAGTTCCTTGCTTTTTAAATCATTGAAGGCAATTTTGTAATCCACTACATTTTCTACTTCAAGAATAGATTCTAAAGGCTTTAGCGAGGCATACATCGCAATCAATTGACCAAGGTTATCTGTCAGCTCAACAGGAGTATCCAAATCAAGACCAATAGTATTATTAAACATTTGATATGCAATTTTGTTTAGGCGTTTGATATAGTTTTGATTGCTTTTTAAACTGGCCAAGGTCAGTTGTAATTGTTGGATGCTTTCCTGTTCAATGAACCCATTTTCATATACCTTTATAAGATCGCTCAAATTTTTTTCTAACAACCTAATATTTGAGTTTACAATGTTTAAGTTTTCTTCAGAAAGCAACGCATTTCCGTAGGCATAGGCAACCATTTTACGAAGCTCAATAGCTGTTTTTTCTTTGGCATTTTCTGAGATCTCAAGATATACTTTGGCTGCCTGGAGGCCCACTAAATAGGATCCGTCAAACAGTTTTTGTGAAACAGTAACAGTTCCGTTCATTGTTTGTTTAGTTCCAAAAGCAATTTCGGAAAACTGACCTGGACTCCCACCAAAAAACTCTGCTGGGATCAATGAAATTTGTTGTTTTAACCAGTTGTTATAAGTAATTGCTGCTTTAATTTGTGGCAATCCAGTTGCTGTTGTCTCCCATTTTTGGAGTTTGGCGATTTCTACATCACGAGCGGCGTTTTTGCTCATAGAATTATTTTGTAGTGCAAAATCAACGGCCTCTTTTAATGAGAATTGTGAAACCTCTTGCTGAGAAAACAACGAAGTCGTTATTAATAAAAAAAGTGTGAGTTTAGGAAGCATTTGGAGTTAGGTTTGATTTTATATAGTTATTAAGTAGATTTAATCCAGTTGTGGTAACAATGGCACGTAAATGATATTCGAGGTAACTTTCAAAAAGATAGTTTTTATCAAAAAGGGATTCTGGGAAAATGCTAATATCTCGGATCCCAGTCATTCCATTAAAATACATTCTTGAAATAAAGTCAATATCAATATCGGGTCTAAACAATCCTGTATTCACTCCCATTTTTAGACTGTTTTCAACAGAAGAGTGCATTTTTTCAAATTGTTTTATTTTTAAGCGGTCATAAATTTTGGGGTAATATTTTTTGAGCTGGTGTTGAGGTGAAACTCTTTCGTTTTTCAAGTAATTCATCACAAATAGTTTGATGTCATACAGCTCTTCAATTGGATTAATAGAGGCGGCATTAATTCTGTCAATGCCTTCTGATATATGATCAAGAACAGAAAAAGTAACCACTTCTACAAGCTCTGTTTTGTTTGAAAAATGAGCGTAAATGGTTTTTTTAGAAATACCAATAGCATTCGCAATGTCATCCATTGTAACACTCTTGAACCCTAGCGATAAAAATAATTCTTCAGATTTTGATATAATATTTTCTCTCATAACACGGCGCGAATTTACAACAGGAAACTCAAAAAACAATTAAAGTTTCCAAAGTTTTGCAAAGATTTAACATTTATTAGTTTCACATTGTCACATAGTTTTAGGAATTCACTTATTTTTGTATAATGAAATCCATTGAAACGTACCAAAAACAATTTTTAGCGTATTTAGAAGCTTACAAAACAATACGAGAGCCTAAGAACCTCTACGAACCTATTCAGTATATTTTGAATTTGGGTGGAAAGCGTTTACGCCCTGTATTGACACTTATGACTGCGGATTGTTTTGATGGTGAAATCAAGACTGCGCTTGACGCTGCTTTAGCCGTTGAGGTATTTCATAATTTTTCGCTCATTCATGATGACATTATGGACGCTGCACCTTTGCGCCGAGGCCATCAAACCGTACATGAAAAATGGGATTTGAATACCGGAATTTTATCAGGAGATGCCATGCTAATTATGGCGTATCAACTGTTTGAAAATTATCCCCCAAACATTTTTCAAAAACTTGCAAAACTGTTTAGTAAAACCGCTTTAGAAGTTTGTGAAGGTCAACAGTACGACATTGATTTTGAAACTCGTGATACCGTCTCAATTTCGGAGTACCTTAAAATGATTGAATACAAAACAGCGGTATTGGTTGGAGCTGCTATGAAAATGGGAGCAATCATTGCTAATGCCTCTAAAGATGATCAGGAGCGTTGTTATGAATTCGGAAAAAACCTAGGGATTGCGTTTCAACTACAAGACGATTATTTAGATGCTTTTGGAAATCCAGAAACATTTGGAAAACAAGTAGGAGGCGATATTATTGAGAATAAAAAAACCTATTTATATTTAAAAGCTTTAGAGTTTTCGTCTGAAAAGGATAAACTACATTTGAAGCAATTATTTAGCTCAGAGACTAATAATTCAAGTGAAAAGATACAAGTTACTAAACAGATTTTCTCAGCTTCAGGATCTGCAGAAGCGACTCAAAAGGCAATTTCATTTTATACCACAAAAGCTTTTGAGATTCTGAAAACGATAAACATTTCAGAACCAAAGAAACAGATCCTAGAGAGTTTCGGGACACAGCTTATGACTCGAGATGTTTAAGTTAAGACAAGTATTTACCTTTTTAATTTTGTAAATATATTTTAAGTTTTATACAGTTTAAAAAAACCAACTTTTTTGAAGAATCTACATTTCTTTAAAATATCTTCATATTTATATCATTTTGATATTTCATATTCCTGAAAAGTCGTATTTTTGAACTATATTTTTCTGAAGAAAAAATAGAATGATCAATTCATGGATAAGTATTCCTTTTTAAACGCCGCGCATACCGCCTATTTTGCGGATTTATACGAACAGTATCAACAAGATCCAGACAGTGTTGAGCCAAGTTGGAAAGCCTTTTTTCAAGGCTATGACTTTGGAACTGAAAGTTTTGAGGTTTCTGATGATATTGTAGAAGGCGTTAAGACTCAAATTCCAGAACACGTCCAAAAAGAATTTCAAGTTGTAAAACTTATTGACGATTACCGTACCCGTGGGCATTTGTTTACCAAAACAAACCCTGTTAGAGATCGAAGAAAATATACACCCTCTTTAGAACTCCATAATTTTGGACTCTCATCAGCAGATTTAGACACCGTTTTTAATGCAGGTGATATCATTGGCATTGGCCCTCAAAGTTTACGCGTGATTCAACAGCACCTGGAAGCTATTTATTGCGATGCGATAGGGATAGAATACATGTATATCCGAAGACCAAATGAGCGTCAATGGATTCAAGATAAACTTAATAACAACGATAATCACGGAAGTTTTTCTGCTGATGAAAAAAAACATATCCTCAAAAAATTAAACGAAGCGGTTTCGTTTGAAACCTTTTTGCACACAAAGTATGTGGGTCAAAAACGATTTTCATTGGAAGGAAATGAATCTCTAATTCCTGCCATTGATGCCCTTATTGAAAAAGCGGCTGCTTATGGAGTCAAGGAATTTGTAATGGGGATGGCACACCGTGGGCGTTTGAGTACACTGACCAATATCTTTGGAAAATCAGCCAGTGATATTTTTAGTGAATTTGACGGAAAAGATTACGAAGAAGAAGTTTTTGATGGCGATGTAAAATACCACCTCGGATGGACTAGTGATCGCTTAACGGATAATGGCAATCGCATTAATTTGAGCATTGCACCAAATCCTTCACATCTTGAAACAGTAGGGGCCGTTGTTGAAGGTATTACAAGAGCCAAACAAGATAAATTAAACCCCGAAGATACGAGTAAAGTATTGCCAATTGTGGTACATGGCGACGCTGCCATCGCAGGGCAAGGACTTGTTTATGAGGTTGTACAAATGGCACAGCTCGACGGCTATAAAACCAACGGTACCATCCATATTGTGGTCAACAATCAAATTGGATTTACCACAAATTATCTCGATGCTCGATCCTCTACCTATTGTACCGATGTTGCAAAAGTGACGCTATCGCCAGTATTACATGTCAATGCCGATGATGCCGAAGCTGTGGTTCACTCCATTTTATTTGCATTAGATTTTAGAATGCAGTTTAAGCGTGATGTATTTATTGACTTATTAGGCTATCGAAAATATGGTCATAATGAAGGCGATGAACCACGTTTTACACAACCAAAACTGTATAAAGCCATTGCCAGTCATGACAATCCACGCAATATCTATGCACAAAAATTAATTGAAGAAGGCATTATTGATTCTAACTACGTTTCAAAGTTAGAACAAGACTATAAGGCGTCTTTAGAAACGGAATTAGTAACCTCAAGAAAAGAAGATAAGACCGTCATTACGCCGTTTATGCAACAGGCTTGGGAAAATTTCCCAAGAGCCAAAGCAAATAAAATGCGAGATACAATAGACACTACGTATCCAAAAGAGAAATTAGTTTCAATAGCCAAAAAGATATCATCGCTGCCAGAAGATAAAAAGTTTATTCGAAAAATTTCGCGCTTAATTGAAGCTCGAAAACAAATGTTTGAAAAGGATAAACTCGATTGGTCCATGGCGGAACATTTGGCGTATGGCTCTCTATTAGAAGAAGGATTTAATGTCCGTATCTCTGGACAAGATGTCGAACGTGGAACGTTCTCGCATCGTCATGCCGTAGTAAAAGTTGAAGACAGTGAAGAAGAAGTCATTCTTCTCAAAAATATAAGTCCAAACCAAGGACAGTTTAATATTTATAACTCATTATTATCTGAATACGGAGTTGTGGGGTTTGATTATGGCTATGCCATGGCAAGTCCAAATACACTTACAATTTGGGAAGCACAATTTGGAGATTTCAGTAATGGCGCTCAAATTATGATTGACCAATACGTTTCATGTGGAGAAGATAAATGGAAAACACCAAACGGTATTGTGATGCTATTACCACATGGATATGAAGGGCAAGGTGCTGAACATTCCTCAGGGCGAATGGAACGCTACCTACAACTTTGTGGAAAAGACAATATGTTTATTGTCGATTGCACAACTCCTGCCAATATGTACCATTTATTGAGACGTCAATTAAAAGCAGATTTCAGAAAACCATTAATCGTATTCACTCCAAAAAGTTTATTGCGTCACCCAAAAGTAGTGTCTTCAGTAGAAGAATTTGCAAATGGAAGCTTTCAAATGCTCATTGATGATGCATCGGCTCAAGCGGAAACCATTAAAACACTCGTATTTGTTACTGGTAAATTCTATTATGATTTATTGGAAGCACAAGAAGCCTTGGGAAGAACCGATGTTGCACTGGTTCGGATCGAACAATTATTTCCACTTCCAGAAGATGAAATTGACGCAGTACTCTCAAAATATAAGCATGCAGATGAGATTGTTTGGGCACAAGAAGAACCCAGAAATATGGGTGCTTATGCACACATCTTAATGCATATCGAAGATGCAAAAAATTGGCGTGTGGCTTCAAGACGAAGTTACAGTGCTCCAGCGGCAGGAAGTGCAACACGCTCCAAAAGACGCCATAAAGAAGTCATAGATTTTGTTTTTGATCAAACAAAAGATAACCAAAGAAAAAAACTAAAATAAACACACAATGATTTTAGAAATGAAAGTGCCCTCACCAGGCGAATCCATCACAGAAGTTGAAATTGCAGAATGGTTAGTTCAAGAAGGTGACTATGTAGAAAAAGATCAAGCGATTGCGGAGGTTGATAGCGATAAAGCAACTCTAGAGTTGCCAGCAGAAGCCAGTGGAACTGTAACCTTTAAAGCGGAGGTTGGCGATGCTGTGGAGGTTGGTGCTGTGGTTTGCTTGATTGATACAAGTGCTGCAAAACCAGAAGGTGGCGACGCACCAAAAGCGCCTGTATCTACTCCAGAAGTTGTGGCTACTCCAAAAGTTGAAGCCGCTACAAATACCACTTATGCCACAGGATCTGCAAGTCCTGCTGCTAAAAAAATACTGTCTGAAAAAGGGATCGATGCCACTGCAATTGTAGGCACTGGAAAAGATGGACGGATTACAAAAGAGGATGCTGTCAAAGCCGTGCCATCCATGGGACAACAAGTAAATGTAGAAGGACGTGGTGTGTCACGCTCAAAACTCTCTATGTTGCGTCGAAAAGTAGCGGAACGTTTGGTAACTGCCAAAAACGAAACAGCTATGTTAACCACTTTTAACGAAGTGGACATGACTCCAATTTTCGAATTGAGAAAACAATACAAAGAAACCTTTAAAGAAAAACACGATGTAGGACTTGGGTTTATGAGTTTCTTTACCCTCGCTGTTGTACGTGCCTTAAAATTATTCCCATCTGTGAATTCTATGATCGATGGAAAAGAAATGATATCCTACGATTTTTGTGATATCAGTATTGCCGTTTCAGGACCAAAAGGACTCATGGTGCCAGTTATTAGAAATGCAGAAAATTTATCGTTCCGTGGGGTAGAAGCAGAGGTCAAACGCCTTGCCATTCGTGCCCGTGAGAGTCAAATCACCGTCGATGAAATGACTGGGGGAACCTTTACCATTTCTAATGGAGGGGTTTTTGGAAGCATGCTTTCAACACCGATTATCAACCCACCACAAAGCGCCATTCTTGGAATGCACAACATTGTAGAACGTCCTGTAGCCATTGATGGGAAGGTAGAAATTCGTCCGATTATGTATGTCGCCTTATCTTATGACCACAGAATTATTGACGGAAGAGAATCGGTTGGATTCTTAGTTGCGGTGAAAGAAGCCTTGGAAAATCCACAAGAATTCTTGATGAATGAAGATGTTAAAAAAGCTTTAGAGCTGTAAACTTAATGGGCTTCTAGCCAATTGACACCCATATCCATTTCTACATCTAAGGGAACGCTTAAGTTATAGGCGTTTTCCATTGCTTCTTTGATTAAGGTTTTCATGGTTTCCAACTCTGGTTTGTAAACATCAAAAACCAGTTCATCATGCACCTGAAGGAGCATTTTGGTTTTAAATCCGCCTTCTGCCAGTTTATTGTAGATGTTTATCATTGCAATTTTAATAATATCTGCTGCACTGCCTTGGATGGGGGCATTCACAGCATTTCGTTCGGCAGCACCTCTTACAATCGCATTTCGAGAGTTGATATCTTTGAGGTAGCGACGTCGGTTTGAAACCGTGGTTACATACCCATTATCTCTTGCAAAATCGACTTGTGAACTTATGTATTTACGAAGTTTTGGATAGGTTTCATAATAGGTCTCAATCAGTTCTTTGGCCTCGGTTCTGCTCAAATCGGTTTGGTTGCTCAGCCCAAAAGCCGACACCCCATAAATAATCCCGAAGTTCACCGTTTTGGCATTACCACGCTGTTCTCTTGTGACCTCTTCCAAAGGCACATTAAATACTTTTGCGGCGGTAGAGGCATGAATATCCTCTCCGTTTTTAAAGGCTTCAATCATGGTTTCCTCTTCGCTCATCGCTGCAATAACTCGCAATTCAATTTGAGAATAATCCGCTGCTAAAAGAATGTACTCCTCACTTCTTGGAACAAAAGCCTTTCGGACTTGACGACCGCGTTCGGTTCGGATGGGAATGTTCTGAAGATTGGGGTTGTTACTGCTCAATCGTCCAGTGGCAGCCACCGTTTGCATGTACTCAGTATGAATATGACCAGTACGTTCTAAGACTTGTTCGGGCAGTGCATCGACATAGGTACTTTTTAGTTTGGCAAGTCCTCTATAATCCAATACATTTTGAATAATTTCGTGGTCTTTTGCCAAATAGGACAAGACATCTTCTGCAGTACTGTATTGCCCTGTTTTGGTTTTTTTAGGTTTCTCAACCAGTTTTAATTTCTCAAATAGAATAACGCCCAATTGTTTTGGCGATGCGATATTAAAATCTTCTCCTGCAGCTTCATATATTTTTGATTCTAGAGCCGCAATATCAGCATTTAAATCCTCTGAAAGCGACTCTAAAAATGCGACATCCAATTTGATGCCTTCCAATTCCATTGCTGCCAATACTTTTACCAAAGGAATTTCGATATCATTAAATAATCTCAGGGTATCTGCATCGGTCAATTCTTTTTTGAAATGGCTGGCGAGTTGACAGGTAATATCAGCGTCTTCAACAGCATATTCAGTCAGTTTTTCAAGGGGCACATCGCGCATCGAAAGCTGATTTTTCCCTTTTTTTCCAATAAGGTCTGTAATGGAAATAGGCGTATAATTCAAGTAAGTTTCAGCGAGCACCTCCATATTATGACGCATATCGGCATTGATCAAATAATGTGCAATCATGGTGTCAAACAAAGGCCCTTTGACCTCCATATTATATTTGTGCAATACTTTTAAATCGTATTTTAAATTTTGCCCAATTTTTTCGATGTGAGTGGCCTCAAAAAACGGTCGAAACAAGTCAATCAATTGTTGTGCTTCCACAAATGATTCTGGAAATGGAATATAAAACCCTTTATGTGCTTCCCAAGAAAATGCAATTCCAACGAGTTCTGCGGTCAGCGGATTGAGCCCCGTAGTTTCGGTATCAAAACAAACTGACGTCTGGCTCATGAGTTGTTTTATAAAAAGTTTTAACCCTAAATCTCCTGAAACACTTTGGTAAAAGTGGGGGACAGAAGTTGCGGTTTCCCTTCCGTAGTTTTGTGTAGCAACAGCGGCTGAAGGATCCTCTCCACCAAACAATGAAAATTGCCCTGCACCTGCTTCAGGTGTTGGATTTGCAGCGGGTTTGGGTGTGGAAGCCTTTGGTTCTGAAGCCTCATTCTCAGGGGGTTTTACAGCAAATGTTTTATTGAAATTATCAATCAAACGTCTGAATTCCAACTCTTGAAAAATGGCACTTACCTTTTCGGTATCTGGGGCACTGAGTTCAAAACTTTTGGCATCAAATTCAACGGGAACATCCAACAGAATAGTGGCTAGTTTTTTAGAAAGGAGTCCCAGCTCGGCATTGGCTTCGATTTTTTCTTTCATTTTCCCTTTCAGCTCGTGCGTATTTGCCAATAAATTTTCCATGCTCCCATATTGAGCAAGTAGTTTTTTGGCTGTTTTATCTCCCACACCAGGAAGTCCTGGAATATTATCAGAAGCATCGCCTTTCATCCCTAAAAAATCAATGACTTGTAGCGGGTCTTCAATTTCAAATTTTTCTTTAATTTCTTCAATACCCCAGGTTTCATAACCCCCTCCAAAAACTGGGCGATACATGAAGATATTCTCACTTACCAGCTGTGCAAAATCTTTGTCAGGTGTGACCATAAAAGTTTTATAGCCTTCTTTTTCGGCTTTTTTAGCAAGTGTTCCAATAATGTCATCCGCTTCAAACCCATCCTTAACAACCGCAGGAATATTCATGGCTTCTAATATTTTATGGATATAAGGAACGGCTAGTTTAATACCTTCTGGAGTTGCATCCCTGTTAGCTTTATACTCCTTAAAAATCTCAACTCGGTCTTTACTGCCACCCTTATCAAAACAAACCGCCAAGTGGTCTGGACGTTCTCTTTTTATGACGTCTAATAATGAGTTGGTAAATCCAAGAATGGCGGAGGTATCCAGCCCTTTGGAATTTATGCGAGGGTTTTTAATAAACGCATAATAGCCTCTAAAGATTAGAGCATAAGCATCGAGAAGGAATAAGCGTTTTTGTTCAGCCATTAGTAGTGTTATTAAGCATCTTTATTAAAATAGTTTGATTGTATTGTTTCGTTGACTCCCTTTTGAAACTTGGTCATACTAAACCATTGGTGGATTGAGTAAGATCCTGTCTGCCCTTTTTTATTGATGGCAATATAGCCTACTTGAAAATTTTTGTAATTACTATTGGGTTTGTTTACAATTCGTTTGATAGCAATTTCACAGGCTTCTTGAGGTGTTTTGCCTTGACGCATTAATTCGACAATCAAAAAGCTACCAACGGTTTTTACGACTTCTTCACCAAGACCTGTTGCCACGGCGGCTCCAACTTCATTATCCACAAACAGTCCTGACCCAATAATTGGAGAATCGCCCACCCGTCCATTTAATTTATAAGCCAATCCACTTGTCGTACAAGCCCCCGAAAGGTTTCCAGCTTTATCGATGGCTAGCATCCCAATAGTGTCGTGATTTTCTATGTTAATTAGGGGGCTATACTCACTTTTAATTTTCCAATCTTCCCAGTTTTTTTTAGCAGCTTCAGTCAGTAAGTTTTCTTTTTTAAAACCCTTTTGAAGTGCAAATTTTTCAGCACCACTTCCAGCGAGCATAACGTGTGGCGTATCTTCCATTACTTTTCGAGCTACAGAGACAGCATGGGTAATATTTTGTAGAAAAACAACCGATCCACAATCGCCCTTTTGATTCATAATACAGGCATCGAGGGTTACATTTCCGTCCTGGTCGGGAAGTCCCCCTTTACCAACAGATTGTCCTTTTTCATTTTCTTCTTCTACACGACAGCCTTGTTCTACAGCGTCGAGTGCAGTTCCTCCATTTTGTAAAATGTCCCAAGCTTTTGCAGTCGCATTTTTTACGTCCCAAGTGGCAATGACAAGTGGAAGTGAAGTCTCTTCTACAGCCTCAACAACTCCTTTAGAAGCTGAAGTTTCAACACAAGCAGTTAAGCCATTTCCAACCGCTAAACCTATCCCTGTAAGGGAAGCATTTTTTAAAAATTTTCTTCGCTTCATTTTAGTCATTAAGTGAAATCCCTTGGTTTTTTAAGACACTTTTTGTTTTGAACGCATAAAACAACAGATATATAAAACATAAAACGGCAATCCAATACGAAGATTGAATGCTAAAAATATCTGCTAATTTTCCTTGTAAAGGTGGAATAATCGCTCCCCCTAATATCATCATAATTAAGAAAGCAGATCCTTGAGATGTATATTTCCCCAATCCAGAAATACTTAATGTAAAAATACAAGGCCACATAATAGAGCAAAATAAGCCTCCAGAAATTAGGGCATATAATGCGAGTTGACCCGATGCAAAAATTCCGATGAGTACTCCAATAACGCCTAGGGTACTAAAAATCTTTAAGGTTGTAATAGGGTTGTCTTTAGCGAGGAAAAACCCACCAATTTGTATCGTAACACAAATGGCAAACAATCCTATTTCTGTTGAAGTATAGTTCCCATAGTTAACCAATAAAATCACGCCAAAAGCCACATAAGGCACTATAATAAGCAGCCATTTTTTAAGGCCTTTACTCGGGTTAAAAACGGTAATAGCACCAACCCAACGGCCAATCATCATACCGCCCCAATACAAGGAAATTAAGGGGGCGATTTCAGCATCATTCATCACTGTTAAACCTAAAGGGTTTAGATTATTAAGTTTGTCGGCGACTGATTTTAAGAGTTCTCCCAAATTCGATTGAATGGTCACTTCAACTCCTACATAGGTAAAGATCGCAAGCATCCCTAAAACTAACTGTGGGTATTTCATTGCACCCCAACCTTCAGAAGATTTAGAAGCGCGTGTATTGGCAAAAAAGACGCTTAGAACAACTGCAAATAATGAGATTAAAAGCAAGTAAAGACGTTTATTTTCGAGGGCTTCCGTTGGAGCTTCTCCACCAGTATAGGTGTTAAAAATCAAACCAAAACAAACAAAGATTATGACGGTTAATAGGATCAACATGTTTTTAGCTTTATTGGCAGGTTCAAACACTTCATTTGTTTTTGTATTGGGGAGTTTTTTAGAAAAATGAAACAGGGCGGCGGCGGCTAAAAATAAAGCACCGACCCCCAGGTAGAGATATTGAATGGTCGTTAGTTTTATCTCGTTATTAAGAATCATTTGGTTCAGTTCATCTCCTGAAAGTGGAGTGGATCCAAAAATGATGAATGCAATAACAATAGGCCCAATAGTGGTTCCAAAGGAGTTGACCCCTCCAGCGAGGTTCAATCGATGCGAGCCTGTTTCTGGTTCGCCCAACGCAATTGCAAATGGGTTTGCGGCTGTTTGTTGGAGCGAAAACCCAAGACCTACAATAAATAGGGCTAATAATACCAAATAAAACACGGAGGTATCTCCTTGTTGCGATCCGTTTACAAAAGGGTACATTAACAAGGCACCAAGTGCCGAAATTAATAACCCATATACAATACCATTTTTGTATCCCCAATTATTTAGAATGTCTTTTTTTACTGAACTTGAGATTACAAAAAGCAACAGAGCTCCCAAATAATAAGCACCATAAAAGGCAAAATCGACAAGTTGAGATTGAAATTGATCAATACTGAAATAGGTTTTACAAAAGGGGATGAAAACCCCATTAGAGGCCGCAATAAATCCCCAAAAAAAGAAGACGGTTACTAAGGTTGTTAATGCTGAATTGTTGTTTTTTGTGCTCATTTTTTGGTGGTTAGTTAATTGAAATTTCATCTGCAAAAAGCCAGCTTTTACCATCGTGTGGAAATCCTAAATGCCAACTCGGTAAAGTGCCGTATGTTTTTGCAATGAGTTTAATATATTGATATTGATTTTTATTTGTTTTAAATTCAATTGTTTTAATTTCAATTTCATCACTTGGAGAAGGTGGTTCTAGTTCTATGGTATCAATAGGTTGAAAATCAATACCATCTTTAGAGCCGTAACAGACAACCTTTGAAGGATAGAAAATCCAGGACCGTTGATCTCTTAAAAAATTAATACTTACCAAATTTATTGATTTTTGGCGTCCTAAATCAACAATTGCAACTAAATCTTCATTAAAATATCCTTGCCAGGTTCCCGTTCTAAAATCAGCAGTCCCTAGAATGCCATCAATCAGGGCTTCATTACCACCCGCATTATATTGATTGGCAAAATTTGTTTCGAGTTTTATATTTATAGTGGGGTCAATTTTGAAAAACTCAGTACTAATAACAGCGCTTTTGAACTTATTTTTCTCAGCATAAACATATAAGGTTCCTGCCTCAGTGATTTCTATGGGTTGTTTATATGGTTGATAAGTTGAGTCATCAATTTTAAAATATATAGTGGCTTTGGGGTCTGCATTTCCAAGACGTATACTTGTTTTTGTTTTAAAAGCAACGTTTCCCTCGAAAATAAATGGAACCGGTACAATCAAATAGTCATCGATAGATGTGATGGGTTCTGCTCCTTTTTCAGTGCCCCAATCAGAAGGTTTGTCTGTCATAAAAAACTCCAATTCCCCTCCGTTTATAATTTCCGAATGGTACAGAAAAGAACGATCTAGTAAAACTCCATTTAATTTAACTGACGCGATATACCGATTGGAAGTACTCAGGTCGTAGGATTTTATAGAAAAGGTATTTTGATTTTCAAGATGGATGGTTGCAGAGTCAAAAAGCGGTTTACCAATAATATAGGTATTGGAAGCAGGGGTTACTGGATAGAATCCTAACGCACTAAATACATACCAGGCACTCATTTGTCCACAATCTTCATTGCCAGAAATTCCATCTGGAGTATTTGTGTAAAGTGTTGTTAAAATTTCATGAACTTTTTCTTGCGTCTTATAGGGTTTGTTGACAAAATTATAAAGATACGCCATGTGGTGACTGGGTTCATTTCCATGGGCATATTGTCCAATTAGCCCTGTAATATCGGCTTGTTCTCTACCAGTTGTTTCTGGAGGGGCTAAAAACAGTGTGTCTAAGTTCTTTTCAAATTGAGCCTTAGAGCCGAGCAGATTGATATAGCCCGAAAAATCTTGTGGCACATAATTACTATATTGCCAAGCATTGGCTTCGGTGTAATTAAAGTTAACTTCATGAGGATTAAAAGGTGCAAACCAAGTATTTCTAAAGCGTCCACGCATAAATTGTGTTTGAGGATCAAATACATTCTTGTAGTTTTGTGCCCTTTGAATGTATGTTTTGTAAACCTCAGAAGCTCCAAGTTCTTTTGCCATTTGTGCCAATGCCCAATCATCATACGCATATTCTAATGTTTTGGACACAGATTCGCTTTCGTGCTCCATGGAAATATAGCCGAGCGATTTATAATATTCCAACCCTAATTTATCTTGTTGAGCACTTTGTTGCATTGCTTTTAATGCTTTGTAAGCGTCATATTCTCGAATCCCTTTCATAAAAGCATCTGCAATAACTGAAACGGCATGGTAACCAATCATGCACCCTGTATAACTGGCAGATAAATCCCAAATAGGTAAGATGCCGCCTTCATCAAATTTGGCTAAAAAGGTGTTGATAAAATCATTGGTTTTTTGCACTTCAAGAAGTGTGAATAAGGGGTGTGCAGCTCTGTAGGTGTCCCATAATGAAAAGACAGTATAATATTCAAATGCTTTTGTTTGATGAATTTCTTGATCCATACCACGGTAGCGACCATCCACATCCTGATATAGGTTTGGCGCAATCATTGTGTGATAGAGGGCCGTATAAAAATTTGTTTTATAATCTGTATCCTTTGAAGTTACACTTATTTTGTTGAGTTTGGTATTCCATTCATCTTGCGCTTCTTTTTTAAGTGTTTCAAAATCGAACCCCTTAATCTCTTCGTTTAAATTTTGTTCAGCACCATTTTCATCTACTGCACTAATACCAATTTTCACACTTACAGGGGTGTTTGACGGGTTGTCAAATTCAATAGCAGCTTTTTTACTTTCAAATTTGTAATTTTTTGGACCAATTACTTCATCCGAAAGTTCGTAATTAATTTCTTTAATTGGGTGTGAAAACTCGATGTAATAAAATAGTTGTTGATTTTCAGCCCATGCTTTTGAATGTCGATATCCACTTAATGAATAGGCATCTATTTTTTGAATTTTATAATCCAATAATTGGTCACGGTGTGTTAAATCTAAAATCAAAAATTGGTTTTCTGAAGATTCATATTGGTATTTGTGTAGTCCACTTCGCTTTGAAACCGTGAGTTCTACATCTACATTAATTTGATCTAAAGTAACTTTATAATATCCAGGTTTAGCGATTTCATTTTCATGAGAAAAATGTGCTTTGTAACCTTCTTGTCCATCACTACCATTATTAAAAATTACTTTGTTGGAAGGCATTAATAAAATATCGCCATAATCGGAAACCCCTGTGCCACTTAAATGCGTGTGAGAAAATCCATAAATATAGGAATCACTATAATGGTAGCCAGAACATCCGTCCCACCCATCCAGACGTGTATCTGGACTCAGTTGCATCATTCCAAAAGGTCGTGTTGCGCCTGGAAATGTATGCCCATGACCGCCAGTTCCAATAAAAGGATTTACATACAATAAGAGATTTAAAGACTCTTTTGGTAAATCTTTAGAAGGATTTAAGCAACCATAGACACTGAAAAAAATTATTAAACTGTAAAATTTAAAGGTCATAATATGAATTAGAAATATACTAAAAAAATGCAAATCTAAAAGGTTCGTTAAATTAAAATATTAATTCTATTATCATATGCTTTTGTTTTACTTTTGTGATTGATTTTTTCAAGATATGGTTCGATTAATAATTTTTATAATTTTTGTATTAGCGCTCGATTTTTATGCCCTTCAAAGTTTTAGGAGTGTGGTTAGAAATCCATGGGTGACCTATGGATATATTGCGATCTCTATTGTAGTTTTCGGGAATTTGATCTATCAGGGGTACACACTTGATCGAAGTTCAGGAATCAATTCGGGGTTTTATTTGGCATTTGCGGTATTTGTTCTGGTTTATGTCCCTAAACTAGTGCTCTTAGTTTTTATGTTTGGCGAAGATATCTTTCGTTTGTTTGAAGCAGCGGTTAATTATTTTGTTTCAAAATCAGATGAAAGTTCGGCACTCTTTAGTTCGCGACGTAAATTTATAGGGCAATTGGCCTTGGGCATTGCTGCCATCCCTTTTATTTCGATTCTCTATGGAATCACAAAAGGGAAATATAATTTTAAAGTTTTAAAATATACACTAGAATTTGATGATTTACCAGCTGCTTTTGACGGGTATCAGGTCACCCAAATAAGTGACATTCACAGTGGTAGTTTTGACAATAAAGAAAAAATTAATTATGCGGTAAATCTTGTAAATGAGCAAGCCTCTGATGTAATTATGTTTACTGGCGATATGGTAAACAGTAAATCCAAAGAAATGCGTCCGTGGAAATCGACTTTTTCAAAATTAAAGGCAAAAGATGGAATATTCTCTATTTTGGGAAATCACGATTATGGCGATTATACGCGTTGGCCATCAGATGAAGCAAAAGCAGAAAACTTTCAGGAGTTATTGGATATTCAACAAGAGATGGGTTTTGATCTCTTGAGGAACGAAAGTCGGTTTATTGAAAAAGACGGGGCTCGTTTGGCTATTATAGGGGTTGAAAATTGGGGCAAAGGGTTTAAGCAAAAAGGCGATTTAACCCTTGCATCATCCAAAGTGGACGCAAATGATTTTAAAATCCTATTGAGTCACGATCCTTCACATTGGCAGTACGAAGTTGTAAAAGATCCCAACCATTACCACCTCACTTTAAGTGGTCATACTCATGGAATGCAGTTTGGTATTGAGATTCCTGGACTCATTAAATGGAGTCCTATTAAATGGCGCTACAAATATTGGGCAGGTATTTATGAAAAGGCTGGTCAATACATAAATGTGAACCGTGGTTTTGGTTTTTTAGCCTTCCCAGGTCGGGTTGGTATTTGGCCCGAAATCTCCGTTATAACGCTTAAAAAAAGGATAAATAACACTTAAACCCCAGAAAATATTATATTTACGCCAAAATTATACTTATATTTATCATAAGTGGATATAAATAAGTAGTATTATTATTGAAGTTTGATACATAAATCAACATGATATGTCAAAATTTGGAGAGTTAATAGATGTTGAAATTCCAGTATTGTTCGAGTTCTTCACAGAATGGAGTGACGAATCCGAAGCGATGCACGATGTTCTCAGAGATGTTGCTGCCGCAATGGGTGACAAAGCCCGGGTGATTAAAATTGACGTTGAAAAAAATCAGGATCTTGCCGACGCACTTCGTATAAAAGGCTTGCCAACACTTATTATTTATAAATCTGGTGACATGAAGTGGCGCAAAAGTGGAGAGCTAGACGCCAATACGATTATTGGTCGGATTCAAGAGTATGTATAATTTCCACTTTAACTCTTAAAGTGTGTCCTCAATATCGTCTTCTATTTGAACTTCTTGTTCCTCCTCCTCTAATTCTCCTGTAAACAATCTAAGATAGCTATTAAACTTTTCCATTTCAGCTTTAATGAACGTTTCTGTTTCATAGATCGCAATCACATCTACTAAACTTCTGTAACGTTCAATATCATTGTAGATGTTTTGAATGTATTGAGATTGATTGTATTCAGAAAGTGTGCTATAATATGTTAAGTTTTCTTGATATTTTCCACTCACTTCGCTGTATAATTTTCGTGCTTTTTCGATAGCTTCTAACTCATAATAAGCACCAATATAAGGTTCTAGCAAGGTATAGAATCCAAAGAGATCCACTGGCATTTTTACCATTGCTAAATCGGCTATTTCTTCAGCTTTTTCAAAGTCGCCTTTTTGTATTAAAACTTCAATGAGTCGTGCTAAGTTTCCGCGGTAGGTCAAACTGTTTTTTCGCGTTTCAATATCATGATACACGCTTGGGTCGCCATTATTCCCCCACTCCCAATTCATAACCATATCGTACATTTTATCAGCATCGATACGCCCCATATCAAAGGGGTTGTCTTTTGCTACTGCAGTTTTTATAGGAACTAATTTATAGACCAACCCATCGAGTTGTAAATAATCTTTCATCCAAATATAATCCTCGTCACCAAAAGCACCACCGCTAAAATAGATTGGACGTTCCCAATTGTTATTGGCAATAATATCCAACATTAATAAGCGATTTTTATAAATCGCAGATCCTTTAATTCTAATATCAATATAAGGCACAATTGAAGCAGAATCTTTGGCCTTTACAATCCCATTTCTTAAAACCGATTCTTTATCAACCGGAATTCGAACGTATTCTGTGGGGAGGTAATTGGCATTTAAATCTTGTCTGCGTTGTCCACTGGTGTCATACCCTTGTTGTTCTAGGATGTGTTTGTACTTGGTTCGGGGATCGTCATTTGTTATAAACCCTAAAAACTGGTCTAGGTCCAAAGTATCTTGAGTAATGACTTCTTTGATGACATAATCTCGAGTGCCCCATTTATATTGGTCATGCGTCAAACTAGATGGAATAGGATCACTGTCATACGCCTTTCGTTTCATCTGGTCAATATACCAATCGACATTTAATAAACTTGTACACACCACGCGCACATCCCGACGAATGCCTTCAATTTCTTGGGCATACCAAAGTGGAAAGGTATCGTTGTCTCCGATGGTAAAAATAATAGCATTTGGGTCACATGCTTCTAGATATTGAATAGCCATTGCATGGGCTGTTTCTCGTCCTGATCGGTCATGATCGTCCCAATTTTGACTTATCAAAATCCCAGGAACAGCAATCAAACAGACCAAACCAACGATTGGTGCTAACACAGGTGTTTTGGAATACGTTTTTAATTTTTCATAAATCGCAAAAACGCCAAACCCAATCCAGAGTGCAAACACATAAAAGGAGCCTACTAAGGAATAGTCACGTTCGCGAGGTTCAAACGGACGCACATTGGTATAAACTTGTATGGCAATTCCTGTAAACAAGAAAAATACCAGCATGGTCCAAAAGAGCTTTTTGTCTCTATTAAAAACAAAAAACAATCCAATTAAACCTAATAACAGTGGTAAAAAATAATACGTATTTCGAGCTCTGTTATTTAACACATCACTTGGAAGATTTTCCTGAGATACGCCTAAAATATAGGAATCCACAGCATTAATTCCACTGATCCAATTGCCGTGAAGGTCAAGACGCCCCTGCACATCATCTTGACGCCCAGTAAAATTCCACATAAAATAACGCCAATACATATATCCAATTTGATAGTCAAAAAGGTAATAGATATTATCTAGTAAAGAGGGTTTTTGAATGTCAATATAACGTCCATATTTTTTCAGAAAGTCATGATAATCTTCATAATCGACTTCTCCATTCACCACAGAATCCTTAAAGCTGTTCACTAACGAACGCAATTCGTTTTGCATTTGATATTCTGTTTTGATAGAAAAGTCCAAAAATCCAGAATACTTCATATAATTTTCAGCATGTTCAGAACTCCACATTCTTGGCAATAAAGACGCATGCTCCGTATTGTAGTTTTGCAAGCCATCTTTATAGTCGTTAACAATCACATAAGTTCCTGATTTTTCGTCTTTTTCATATTTTGGCTTGTCATCAATATAAGGTTGATTTTCATCTAATCCAGCATATTGGTCTGTAAATTGTGGACCATAAAACAAGTGTGTTTTTGGATACTGTTCTAAGTTATAATAGGCGAGGAGTTCTCGAGCACTAGAGGGGTTGTTTTCATTAACAGTTACATTGGCATTGGCTCGAATGGGCAACATTAACCACGATGAAAACCCAACCACTATAAACGTGATACAGAGGAGTCCTGTGTTGAGGTGGATATACCCTTTTTTTCGAGTGTAGTTGAGCCCCCAAAAAATAAATCCAACCAACAAAACAAGCGCAATGATAGATCCCGAATTAAACGGCAATCCAACGGAATTCACAAAAAAGATTTCTAAAGCACTAAAGTACCTTAGAATATTAGGTGCAAGAAGCTTAAAGACAAATAACAAAATAGCAATCCCTGCCAGATTTGCTAAAATAAAATTCTTAGGAGTGATTGTTTTATAATTTTTAAAATAATAGATCAGTCCAATTGCCGGAATGGTTAAGAGTCCCATAAAATGCACTCCAAATGATAATCCTACCACAAAAGAAATAAGAATGAGCCATTTGTTGCCTCTAGGGGTAAACATGTCGTTTCCCCAACGCAATCCCAGATAAAACAAAACGGCCATAATTAATGTGGCCATGGCATAGACCTCTGTTTCAACGGCATTGAACCAAAAGGAGTCGGTAAATGCAAAAGATAAACTGCCTACAAAAGCAGCGCCTAAAATAGCGGTGTTTTGAGTCGTTGAGGATTTAGTATCTTTTATAACGACTTGTTTAATTAGCAACACAATCGACCAAAACATAAATAAAATAGTGAAGGCACTGGCGGTCGCACTCATCATATTAATTACGAGTCCAATTTGACTTGGTTCTGAAGCAAAAATTGAAAAGAATGCCCCCATCATTTGAAAAAATGGCGCTCCTGGCGGGTGTCCAACTTGTAGTTTGGAAGAAGTCAATATATATTCACCAGCATCCCAAAAACTTACTGTGGGTTCAACAGTAAGGCTGTAGGTGATGAATGCAATTAAAAAGGCAAGCCATCCTAAGATGAGGTTCCATTTTTTAAAATTAAAATCCGCCATGGTGTAAAATTAAGTTCGAAGCGAATTTAGTAATAAATATGCAACGTCTAAAAACTTTTAAGTAAACCTTAATATTTTTTGTTTTAATTCGTCAAATGGGGTCATTCACCTCCTCTCCAATTCATATTAAAAAGGTTCCTTTGTTATAAGTTTAAAGATTATAAATTTTAGCCAGTTTTTTTAAATTAAAAAATCAACAATAAATAAATTTAAAAATGTTTGCCTAAACAAAACTTTATTATAAATTTGCACCCTCAATATGAGATTGGCCCATGGTGTAACTGGCAACACGTTGGTTTTTGGTACCAAAGAGTCTAGGTTCGAGCCCTAGTGGGCCAACTAAAACAAGGGTAAACACTTGTTAAATTCAATTTTTATGTCGTATATTTGCCGCATAGAATGATAAATGAAAAAGCGAGGGGACATAAAGTCCCCTCTTTTTATACCAAATGTTTAGAGATATAGTAAAAGAATTGTTAGAGGATTGTCTTGCACAAAGACAAGATTTGTTTTTGATTGACTTTGATATTTTAGAAGGCAACAAAATTAGAATCGTGATTGATGGCGACAAGGGGGTTCTTGTAGAAGACTGTATGTTTGTGAGTCGCGGTATTGAGCACAATATAGACAGGGACGAATATGATTTTGCACTAGAAGTTTCATCTTCAGGGGCAACCACTCCACTCTCACACCCACGACAATTTCAAAAACATATTGGGAGAACATTAGAAGTTAAGGCAGTAGAAAATCAAAAAATTGAAGCCGTGTTAACCGCAGCTAACAAAGAAGATATTGTACTTGAATGGAAAGCAAGAGAGCCAAAACCTATCGGAAAAGGAAAGGTCACAGTTCAAAAAAAAGCAACCATTCTGTACACAGATATAAGTGAAGCAAAAGTGAAAATATTATTTTAATACAAGACTAAAATTATGGAAAATTTAGCATTAATTGATTCGTTTTCAGAGTTTAAAGACGAAAAGCTAATTGATAGAGTTACCTTGATGTCAATCTTAGAAGATGTATTTAGAAATACATTAAAAAAGAAATTTGGGGATGATGACAACTTTGATATCATTATCAACCCAGACAAAGGCGATTTAGAAATATGGAGAAATAGAGTCGTAGTAGCAGATGGTGAGGTTGAAGAAGAAAATCAAGAAATCTCTTTGACAGATGCCCGAAAAATTGAACCCGATTTTGAAGTTGGAGAAGATGTTTCTGAGGAAGTTAAGCTCATCGATTTAGGACGCCGTTCAATTTTAGCATTGCGTCAGAATTTAATTTCTAAAATTCATGAGCACGATAATACAAATATCTACAAGCACTTTAAAGACTTAGTAGGCGAAATATACACAGCAGAAGTACATCACATTCGTCACCGTGCCGTCATTTTATTAGATGATGAAGGCAATGAATTAATTCTTCCAAAAGACAAACAAATCCCATCTGATTTTTTCAGAAAAGGAGAAAATGTTCGAGGCATCATTGAAAGTGTGGATTTAAAAGGAAACAAACCCTCTATTGTACTTTCAAGAACCGCCCCTATTTTTCTTGAAAAACTATTTGAACAAGAAATACCTGAAGTATTTGACGGACTAATCTCTGTTAAAAACGTTGTGCGAATCCCAGGAGAAAAAGCCAAAGTAGCGGTAGACTCTTATGACGACCGAATTGATCCCGTAGGTGCTTGTGTTGGAATGAAAGGCTCTCGAATCCACGGAATTGTACGGGAGCTCGGTAATGAAAATATTGATGTCATCAATTATACAACCAACTTACAACTCTATATCACTAGAGCATTGAGCCCCGCAAGAGTCACTTCAATCAAAATTAATGAAGAAGCAAAACGCGCAGAGGTGATTTTAAAACCAGAAGAAGTGAGTAAAGCAATTGGTAGAGGGGGTCATAACATTCGTTTAGCGGGTCGTCTGACAGGTTATGAAATTGATGTATTTAGAGAAGGAGTAGAAGAAGATGTTGAGCTTTCTGAATTCTCTGATGAAATCGAAGCATGGATCATTTCAGAATTTGCAAAAGCAGGTTTAGATACTGCAAAAAGCATCCTCGAACAAGAGATTGAAGACCTTGTAAAGCGTACAGATTTAGAGTTAGAAACCATTGAAGATGTGGTTCGTATTCTGAAAGAGGAATTTGAAGAGTAAAATTTTAATTATATTTGGTACCCTGTAAGACCGGATTACCACAAGATTACGCGTTAGAAATACTGTTAAAAAACATCAAAGGCAATTTATGGCTGAAATTATTAGATTAAATAAAGTGTTAAGGGAATTGAATATTTCTCTCGATCGAGCGGTCGATTTTTTGGAAACAAAAAATGTAGAAATAGAAAAACGTCCTACAACCAAAATCACTTCGGAAGTGTACGATCTTCTTGCAGGAGAGTTTCAAACAGATGCAAGCAAGAAAGTCGCCTCTAAAGAAGTGGGTGAAGCTAAGCTGAAAGAAAAAGAAGCCTTGCGTCTTCAACGCGAACAGGAAATAGAATTAAAACTCAAAAAATCCGAAGCCGCTAAAACAGTTATAAAAACCAAACAAGTACTTCAAGGTCCAAAAAAAGTTGGTAAGATCGATTTAGAGGGTTCTAAAAAAACAGTTCAACAACCGTCTAAAGAGATAAAACCTGTGGTGGCTCCAAAAGAGCCCGCTCCCAAATTAGAAACTGCTCCTAAAATTGAGCCCGCTACAACAATAAAGCCGGCCCCAAAAGTAGCCCATGCTCCTTCACCGACCCCTGACACAAAAGAAAAACCAGTTTCAAAATCAGAACCAACTCCTCAAGCAACACCAGTTGCGCCAACTGAACCAGTTGCTACCAAAACGGAAGCGGTTAACTCAGAAGATAAAAAAGTTGAAACCACAAATTATCAAAAACTTTCTGGACCAAAATCTACGGGTCAAAAAATAGATTTAGCCCAATTTAATAAACCTAAAAAAGAAAAACCTGCTACTCCAGCTGCCGGAGCTAATTCTGCAGATGCAAGAAAAAAACGTCGGAGAATTAGTAAAGTTGGAAGCACTCCTTCACAACCTAGAGGGAATTTTAGAAAGCGACCTCCACAAGCAAGAACACAGGCTCCAAAAGTAGAGCCAACTGCAGAAGAAGTTCAAAAACAAGTAAGAGAAACCCTTGAAAAATTACAAGGAAAATCTAACAAAGGTAAGAAGGGAGCCAAGTACAGAAAAGACAAAAGAGATCAACACCGTCAACAAACCGAGAAAGATCAGGAACAACAAGAATTAGAAAACAAAGTACTTAAAGTTACAGAGTTTGTAACTGCTAGTGAAGTTGCTACAATGATGGATGTTTCGGTAACTCAAATTATTTCGGCCTGTATGTCTCTTGGAATGATGGTGACAATGAATCAGCGTTTAGATGCTGAAACCTTAACCATTGTTGCGGAAGAATTTGGATATTCAGTAGAATTTGTAACCGCAGATATTGACGAAGCAATTGAAGTCGTTGAGGATACTGCCGATGATTTAGAAACCAGAGCTCCGATTGTAACGGTTATGGGACATGTCGATCACGGAAAAACATCTTTATTAGATTATATACGAAAAGAAAATGTAATTGCAGGAGAGTCAGGAGGCATCACCCAGCATATTGGAGCCTACGGCGTTACACTTGAAACTGGACAAAAAATCGCCTTTTTAGACACACCTGGTCACGAAGCCTTTACGGCAATGCGTGCCCGTGGTGCTCAAGTAACCGATATTGCTATCATCGTCATTGCGGCAGATGATGATATCATGCCTCAAACAAAAGAAGCCATTGCGCATGCACAAGCAGCCGGAGTTCCAATTGTTTTTGCAATCAACAAAATAGATAGACCCACAGCAAATCCTGAAAAAATTAAGGAAGCCTTGGCCAATATGAATTTATTGGTAGAAGACTGGGGTGGGAAAATTCAATCCCATGATGTCTCCGCATTAAAAGGAGATGGGGTCAAAGAATTATTAGAAAAAGTATTGCTAGAAGCTGAACTATTAGAACTTCAAGCAAACCCAAATAAACCCGCCTTAGGAACGGTTGTCGAAGCCTTTTTAGATAAAGGTCGTGGGTATGTTTCTACCATATTAGTTCAAGCAGGAACCCTGAAAATTGGCGATTATGTCTTGGCAGGAAAAAACAGTGGAAAAGTAAGAGCCATGCATGACGAGCGTGGAAATGACGTACACGAAGCAGGTCCTTCAACACCTATTTCTATTTTAGGATTGGATGGTGCGCCACAAGCAGGAGACAAGTTTACAGTGTTTAAAGACGAGCGTGAAGCAAAACAAATTGCTGTAAAACGAACCCAACTACAACGCGAACAATCGGTGAGAACACAACGTCATATTACGCTTGACGAAATTGGAAGACGAATTGCACTAGGTGACTTTAAAGAATTAAACATCATTCTTAAAGGAGATGTTGATGGATCTGTAGAAGCACTTACAGACTCTTTCCAGAAATTATCAACCGAAGAAATTCAGGTGAATATCATTCATAAAGGCGTTGGTGCCATTACAGAAAGCGATGTTTTGCTTGCAACAGCATCGGATGCGATTATCATCGGATTTAATGTGCGACCAATGGGCAATGCCAGACAAATTGCAGACAAGGAAGAAATTGACATCCGAATGTACTCTATTATCTACGACGCGATTAACGACCTTAAGGATGCCATGGAAGGCATGTTGTCTCCAGAGTTTAAAGAAGAAATAACGGGAACTGCAGAAATTAGAGAAACCTTTAAAATCTCCAAAATTGGAACGATTGCAGGGTGTATGGTTACAAACGGAAAAATTTACAGAAACGCTGGCGTTCGATTAATCCGAGAAGGTGTGGTCATATTTACAGGTGAACTAAGCTCCTTAAAACGTTTCAAAGACGATGTAAAAGAAGTGGCTAAAGGCTACGACTGTGGAATGCAAGTGAAAAACTACAACGATATTCGCGAAGGGGATATCCTTGAAGCCTTCCGTGAAGTTGAAGTTAAGAAAACACTTAAATAGCACAGGTCTATCCTTAGTCATTCCCTTTTTTAAGACTTTTTAGGTTTAAGAGAAAAGGCATTCGGAAAACGCTTTCTTACAAGACGAAGCCCTCGGTCTGCTTCGAGTTGTGTTCTAAATTTTCCAACCCAAATTTTATAGTTTGGGGTTTCGTATATCATTTCTACAATTTGTTCAGGAAAATCAGTCTTGAAACTTTCCAAAGCTGTTTCAGCCCCAAGTCGGTTGCCACTGAAAACTTGAATTTTTATATATGATTGGTCTTTATTCAGTTCTTTTTTGAGCGCCAATACACGCTCAATTTCAAAACTCTTCTGAATGCTTATAGTGCCTTCTTGAGCCATCATTTTGACTGAAAATAAGGCACTTATAACGATTAATTTCCAATTAAATAAATTCATAGTATAAGATTGCTTTTACAAATGTAAACGAATAAAATTAAAACTTAATATAATTGCTTATTTAGAATGTTTATAAATTATAAATTTACACATATCTAACATTTCAAAAACGGACATTAAATAGTACTTTTGCATCATATTTTTTGTAAACGAATATTGCCTATTTGTATGATAAAATCGAATCAAAGTTTTGGAATGACTTCCATCAACGCTATGAGACAGGGACTTAACTTTAACACGCTTTCGAAAATACTATTCTCGGGGCTTTTATTTTTCTTATTTACATTAACATCACTCCATGCTCAGGATGGAGATCCTGTTAAAGGAAAATCTTTATTTAATGCAAATTGTGCAGCCTGTCACCAATTAGATAAAAAAATGACGGGGCCTGCGCTTCGATATGTTGAAACACGACTTAGCGAAGATGAAGGTCTGGACAGAGCTTGGCTCAACGCCTGGATTCGTAACAGCTCCGCCTTAATCAAGTCTGGCGATGCCTATGCGAACAAAATTTATGCGGAATATAATGGGTCTGCTATGACGGCTTTTCCTCAGTTATCAGATCAGGATCTATCCGATATTTTAGCGTACACCGCTCAAGATAAAGCTGCTCCGGTTGCTTCTGCAACAACTGCTGTGCAAACCGCATCCACAGAAGGTGGCGTTTCCCAAGAACTTGTTTTGGGCGCACTTGCTATTCTTTTTGGACTGCTTGCTTTAGGACTCTTTTTAGTTCATAAAACATTGCGTCGCTTCGCAACTGCAAACAACGTTGAAATTGCTGAAGCGGTGAAACGAAAATCACTTTGGAAAGCATTTATCCAAAACCAATTTTTAATGTTGGTTGTGGCAATTTTCTTTTTATTGTCTAGTGCCTATTTTGTGTATGGCTACTTTATGCAAGTGGGTGTCGATCAAGGCTACCAGCCAATTCAACCCATACATTATTCTCATAAAATTCACGCAGGCGACAACGGAATCGATTGTAAATATTGCCACTCTTCAGCACGTGTAAGTAAGCACTCTGGAATTCCATCATTGAATGTGTGTATGAATTGTCATAAATCAATTTATGAAGTGTCTCCAGAAACAGCAACCGAAGAATACAGCAAAGAATTTTACGATGGAGAAATCCAAAAATTATACGATGCTGTTGGATGGGATGATGCCGAACAAAAATATACAGGAAATACAAAACCAGTGAAATGGGTGCGTATTCATAACCTTCCTGATTTTGCGTATTTTAATCACTCGCAACACGTTACGGTGGCAGGATTGGAATGTCAAACATGTCATGGACCTGTAGAAGAAATGGAAATTATGTTTCAGTTCTCTCCATTAACGATGGGCTGGTGTATCAACTGTCATAGAGAAACAAATGTAAAAGTACAAGACAACGCCTACTATGATAAAATTCACGAAGCCCTCACTAAGAAATATGGTGTTGAGCAACTGACTGCTGCCCAAATGGGAGGGTTAGAGTGTGGAAAATGTCATTATTAGGAATTAAATAAAACGATCAACAAGTAACATTAGATATATGTCATCAAATAAGAAATACTGGAAAAGTGTTGAGGAGCTAAATCCAAGTCATAGTTCCGCTGTTGAGACGCTTAAACAAAAGGAGTTCACACAAGAAATCCCTGTAGATGAATTTTTAGGCGACAAAGAAACCCTAGATTCTTCTAGTACAACACGTCGTGATTTCTTAAAATATGTAGGATTCAGTACGGCAGCAGCATCTTTAGCAGCCTGTGAAGGACCAGTGATCAAATCGATTCCTTACGTGGTTCAGCCAGAAGAAATTATTCCTGGCGTAGCAAATTATTATGCAACAGCGATTGCTAATGGGTATGATTTTGCAAGTGTTTTAATCAAAACACGAGAAGGCCGTCCTATTAAAGTAGAATCTAACAGTCTTGCAAAAGCTAGCGGTGGGATCAACGCCAGAGTCCAAGCTTCTGTATTAGACTTATATGACAATCAAAGACTTCCAGGTCCACAAAAAGAGGGTCAAGAAATCAGCTGGGGAGAACTTACAGCAGAAGTGGCTCAAAAATTAGAGGCATTAAAAGGGTCTGATAAATCAATAGTGTTACTAACACAAACCTTTGCAAGTCCATCGACTTCAAAATTGATATCTGACTTTAAACAAAACTATGGAAATGTAACTCATGTCGTTTATGATGCGATATCAGAATCGGCTGCGGCAGATGCGTTCCAAAACAAATATGGCTCAAGAGCATTGGCCAATTACGATTTTTCAAAAGCTCAAACCATTGTTTCTATAGGTGCTGACTTTTTAGGCGATTGGCAAGGTGGAGGTTTTGACGCTGCTTATGCACAAGGACGAGTTCCTAAAAATGGAAAAATGTCGCGTCACATTCAGTTTGAAGCAAATATGAGTTTATCAGGTGCAAATGCTGATAAACGTGTGGCAATGAAACCATCACAACAAAAAGTAGCGCTTGCAAAACTTTATGGAAAATTAGTTGGAACGGCTGTTGGAGGGGAACTTCCTGCACATTTAGAAACAGCTGTAAATAATGCGGCTTCTGAACTGCTTAAAGCCGGTTCTAATGCGGTGGTCCTTACAGGGATTCAAGATGTGAATGCACAAAATATTGTTTTGGCCATCAACGAAAAACTAAACAGTAAAGCGTTTGATCCAAACAACCCAATCCTAACCCGTCAAGGGAATGATAAAGCGGTTGCTCAATTGGTGTCAGATATGAATTCAGGTACCGTTGCTGCTGTGATCATGGCCGGGGTCAATCCAGCATACACACTTCCAAATGCAGATGCTTTTGTCAAAGGATTAAAACAAACAGAATTATCTTTAGCTTTCACCATGAAAAATGATGAAACCGCTTCTGTATCTCAATATGTTGCTGCGACGTCTCATTATTTAGAATCTTGGGGCGATTTAGAAACTAAAAAAGGACATTATGGGCTCATGCAACCAACAATTCGTCCTTTATTTGATACCAAACAATTTCAAGATGTTTTATTAGAATTAGTTGGGACTTCAGAGTCTTATCATGATTTTATAAAGTCGTATTGGAATAGTAATGTATTAAAAGGTACTTCTTGGAATGAGAGCTTACACGATGGTGTGTATGTGTCATCTTCATCTGCAACATTAGACACTGCAGATGCTTTTGATGGGAGTGCAATCTCAGAAATAGGAGCTGCAGCGAATGTACTTGCCGCAACAGTATCTTCAGGAATGGAGCTTACATTGTATCCAAAAACGGGGATGGGAGATGGCCAACAAGCCAACAACCCTTGGTTGCAAGAATTTCCTGATCCTTTGACAAGAACTACTTGGGATAACTATTTAACAGTCTCGGAATTTGATGCTAAAGAATTAGGATTCTTTTTAGAAACCAGTACTTTTTTCAGTGAAAACCGTCATGATGCTGATGGTGGATTGAACGGAAAATATGCAAATGTGACTGTAAATGGTGTCACTGTAAAAGTTCCAGTGATCATTCAACCAGGGCAAGCAAGAGGCACCGTTGGAATGTCCTTTGGATATGGCCGAACGGAAGGTCTCAAAGCAGAAATGCAAACAGGTGTCAACGCCTACCCATTATATACTGATTTTAACAATGTTCAAACCGCTACTGTAGAGCTCACAGATGGTAAGCATGAATTTGCTTGTGTTCAGTTGCACAATACGCTAATGGGGAGAGGTGATATTATCAAGGAAACAACCCTAGAGATTTTCAATACAGAATCAGCAGCGAATTGGAACCACGTCAGTGTGGTATCATTGAACCATGAAGAAACGCCTGTGGATTCACCAGATGTAGATTTATGGGATGAGTTTGATCGTTCGATTGGACATCATTTTAACTTGTCCATTGACTTAAATTCTTGTACAGGGTGTGGTGCCTGTGTGATAGCATGTCATGCAGAAAACAACGTTCCGGTTGTAGGAAAAGAAGAAATTCGTAGAAGTCGCGACATGCACTGGCTACGTATCGATAGATATTATTCTTCAGATGAAACATTTGAAGGCGATAACACAACCAAAGACAACATTCAAGGTTTAGGAAGTTCATTAAGTACTTTTGGAGAGATGGAATTACCATCTGAAAATCCACAAGTTGCTTTTCAACCCATCATGTGTCAGCACTGTAACCATGCACCATGTGAAACCGTTTGTCCAGTAGCAGCGTCATCTCATGGTCGTCAGGGTCAGAATCATATGGCGTATAACCGATGTGTTGGAACGCGTTATTGCGCTAACAACTGTCCTTATAAAGTACGTCGATTCAACTGGTTCTTATACAACGAGAATGACGAATTCGATTATCATATGAATAACGATTTAGGACGTATGGTAGTTAATCCAGATGTTACCGTTCGATCTAGAGGTGTGATGGAAAAATGTTCGATGTGTATTCAAATGACACAAAAAACAATTTTGGATGCTAAACGTGACGGAAGAGAAGTAAATCCAGACGAATTCAAGACCGCTTGTTCTTCGGCATGTGATTCAGGAGCGATTGTTTTTGGAGATATCAATAATAAGAAAAGTGCAATTACTGAACTTAAAGATGATGAGCGTGCTTATCATTTATTAGATCATGTTGGTACAAAACCAAATGTGGTTTATCAAGTGAAAGTAAGAAACACAAACGAAGCATAAATAATTAAGAAATAATACAAAAGGATTATGGCGTCTCATTACGAAGCACCTATCAGAAGACCATTAGTTACAGGAGAAAAATCATATCATGATGTGACCTTGGACGTTGTTGCACCTGTTGAAGGAAAAGCAAACAAATTATGGTGGATAGTATTTTCTATTGCACTTGCAGCTTTTGGCTGGGGAATAGGGTGTATGATTTATACCGTCTCTACGGGGATTGGTACTTGGGGTCTGAACAAAACTGTTGGTTGGGCTTGGGATATTACAAACTTTGTTTGGTGGGTTGGTATTGGACATGCAGGAACTCTGATTTCAGCAGTACTCCTCTTATTCAGACAAAAATGGCGTATGGCGATTAACCGTTCTGCGGAAGCCATGACGATTTTCTCTGTTATTCAAGCTGGATTGTTTCCAATCATTCACATGGGAAGACCTTGGTTAGCATACTGGGTATTGCCAATTCCAAATCAATTTGGGTCGTTATGGGTTAATTTTAACTCGCCTTTACTGTGGGATGTATTTGCAATTTCTACTTATTTATCTGTATCACTTGTGTTTTGGTGGACAGGTTTATTACCAGATTTTGCCATGATTCGTGATCGTGCAGTAAGACCTTTCCAAAAGAAAATATATTCCTTATTGAGTTTTGGATGGAGTGGACGAGCAAAGGACTGGCAACGTTTCGAAGAAGTATCTTTGGTACTTGCAGGACTTGCAACGCCCTTAGTTTTATCGGTACACACAATTGTATCTTTTGATTTTGCTACCTCAGTAATCCCTGGATGGCATACCACAATTTTCCCACCTTATTTTGTAGCAGGTGCGATTTTCTCTGGGTTTGCCATGGTAAACACCTTATTAATTATCATGCGTAAAGTGTGTAACCTCGAAGATTATATCACTGTTCAGCACATCGAATTGATGAATATCGTAATTATGATTACGGGATCTATTGTTGGAGTTGCATATATCACTGAATTATTTATCGCTTGGTACTCAGGAGTTGAATACGAACAATATGCTTTCTTAAACAGAGCAACAGGTCCTTACGCTTGGGCGTATTGGGCAATGATGTCTTGTAATGTGTTTTCACCACAATTTATGTGGTTCAAAAAATTAAGAACAAGTATTATGTTCTCTTTCTTTATTTCCATTGTTGTAAATATCGGAATGTGGTTTGAGCGTTTTGTGATTATAGTAACCTCTCTCCACAGAGATTATTTACCATCCTCATGGACAATGTTTTCACCAACGTTTGTAGATATTGGAATTTTTATTGGAACTATCGGTTTCTTCTTTGTGTTATTCTTGTTATACTCTAGAACGTTCCCAGTAATTGCACAAGCAGAAGTCAAAACCATATTAAAGTCTTCAGGACAACGTTATAAAAATATTAGAGAAGCAGGTGGAAGCTTAGTAGGAACTGGTTCAGATGAACGAACAGCTCCAAAGTCAAAACCAGTGAAAAAAACACCTAAAAAGAAAAAAGAGTAGCCTATGGGATCTTCTAAAGTTATTCACGCACTATATACAGATGATGACGTATTGTTGGCAGCAGTTAAAGCTGTTAAAAATGAAAAGCATCACATCGAAGAAATATTCACGCCTTTCCCAGTCCATGGATTGGATAAAGCAATGGGATTAGAACCCACACGTATTGCCATCGCTGCATTTATGTATGGCTGTGTTGGTTTAATTGTGGCTACGGTCATGATGAATTATATCATGATAGAAGACTGGCCTCAAAATATTGGAGGAAAACCTAGTTTTAGCTACATCGAAAACATGCCGGCATTTGTGCCAATTATGTTTGAATTAACCGTCTTTTTTGCGGCGCACCTAATGGTGATTACATTTTATTTAAGAAGTAGAATGTGGCCGTTTAAAAATGCAGAAAATCCGGATCCAAGAACTACCGATGACCATTTTCTAATGGAAATCCCTGTTCATGACAACGAAAAGGAATTAAAAGCCCTTCTGACCAAATCAGGCGCAGTAGAGGTTCATATTGTTGATAAAGAAGCACATTAGTATTATGAAAAGTGTATCAAAAATAATCGTTTTAGTATTGACCTTTGGAACCGTGTTTTCATGTCAAAATGATAACAGTCCAAACTATCAATACTTTCCAAACATGTATAAGTCTATTGGCTATGAAGCCTATGGTGAATATGAAGTTTTTCCGAATTCTCAACAAGCCTTATTGCCTGTTGAAGGAACAATCTCTAGAGGACATTCTTTATATGAATATGAAAACACAAACGAAGGCTATGCAGCAGCACTTTCCGATTTGAAATCTCCTCTAGAATCCACTGAATTGGATGCTAAAAGAGGTAAGGAATTATATGATATCTATTGTGGGATCTGTCACGGAAACAAAGGAGCTGGACAAGGAAAACTTGTCAAAAGAGAAAAAATTCTTGGAGTTCCAAGTTATGCAGATAGAGCTATTACCGAAGGAAGTATTTACCATGTAATATATTACGGTAAAAACACTATGGGATCTTATGCAAATTTATTAAATGAGGAAGAACGTTGGCAAGTTACTGCCTATGTTGAAACCCTTAGAGCAGAATTAAAAAAATAAGAAAAGTAAAACATTTATATCAATATGTACACGTTTTCAAAAAGACTTAAAATTGTTTCTCTTGCTCTATTCGTTATTGGCGTAATAGGATGGGGTACAAGCTATGTAGAATCTCACGGGTTAACCCTTGATGATGTCAAAGTACTGTTAGCAGAAGAAAATTCGCACCATGGAGCAGACGCTTCTCATGGTGAAGAAACAACTGAAGCAACACATCACGATGTTCAAACAGATGCTGAGGCTCATGCAGCGATGATTCATTCCACACATGATTCCGATGCGCATTCGGAAGAGTCACATCATGACGATGCGCACGCAGAACACGTTCTGCATCAAATGCACAACAGACCTTATGCAGCTTTATATGTAGCAGCGTTCTTCTTTTTTATGATCTCTTTAGGTGTACTCGCTTTTTATGGCATACAATATGCCGCTCAAGCAGGATGGTCTCCCGTACTTTTTAGAGTGATGGAAGCCATTACATATTATGTTTTACCTGGAGGACTCATTGTTTTAGGAATCGCTTTATGGGCAGGAGATCACATCTTTATATGGATGGATCCAGAAGTGGTAGCACATGACGAACTCATTCAAGCAAAATCGGGTTGGTTAGATAAAACATGGTTTGCTATTCGCGGCTTGATTTTTATTGCAGGATGGAGTTTATACCGTTATTTCTCTCGTAAATTTTCATTAGCGCAAGATTTAGCCGATGTGAATGACAATAGCAACTTTAAAAAGAACTTTAGAATTTCAGCTGCATTCCTAGTATTTTATATCTATACAGAATCTATAATGTCTTGGGATTGGATTATGAGTGTCGATCCACACTGGTTTAGTACCTTATTTGGGTGGTACGTATTTGCAAGTATGTTTGTAAGTGGAATCACGGTAATAGCACTAATCACAATTTACTTAAAGTCTAAAGGATTGATGGAATTTGTAAACGACAGTCACCTTCATGATTTAGCAAAATTTATGTTTGCCATTAGTGTATTCTGGACCTATTTATGGTTCTCACAATTTATGCTTATTTGGTATGCAAATATCCCTGAAGAAGTAACGTATTTTGTAACTCGTATAGAAGACTATAACCTACCATTCTTTGGAATGATCATTTTAAACTTTATTTTCCCATTCTTAGTACTCATGAATAGCGATTATAAACGTGTGCCTTGGTTCATAGTAATGGCGGGTATTGTGATTTTGTTCGGACATTATATTGATGTTTTCAATATGATTATGCCGGCTACAGTAGGAGACCGATGGTTTATAGGTGTTCCTGAAATTAGTGCAATACTATTGTTTTTAGGATTATTCTTATTCATTGTTTTTTATGCGCTTTCAAAAGCACCATTATTAGCAAAAGGAAATCCTTTTATCAAGGAAAGTGAACACTTTCATTATTAATTAAAATTTAAAAAGACAACATATAACGATGACTGGCTTATTAACAATCTTAATTTTATTAGGGATCACTATTGCAATTTGGCAAATGGTCAAAATCTTTGATTTAGCACAAGTAAATAAAGATCTATCTCAAGTTGCAAACGATGGTGACAACAAAGTTCAAGGATACCTTATGTTAGCCTTTTTAGGCTTTATTTATGGGATCACAATTGTGTCATTTGCACTTTGGGGGGATTTACCTCTAACCTCTAATTCAGCTTCTGAACATGGCCCTGAAATCGATCGTTTAATGATCATTTCTATGGTGGTGATTTTTATTGTTCAAACAATCACACAGTTTCTATTACACTACTTCGCCTTTAAATACAAAGGAGAAAAAGGACGTAAAGCATTATTTTATGCAGATAATGATAAGTTAGAATTTATTTGGACGGTTATTCCTGTGATTGTTTTGGCAGGACTTATAATGTATGGCTTATTCACATGGACGGACATCATGACTATTGACGAAGATGAAGATCCAATAGTTATAGAACTGTATGCACAACAATTTAACTGGAAAGCACGCTATGCTGGTGAAGACAATGTATTAGGAAAAGCCAATGTGCGACTTATCAATCTTGATAATGCCAATATTTTAGGATTAGACGAAGCAGATCCAAACGCACAAGATGATATTATTACCACAGAATTACACCTTCCTGTAGGTGTTCCAGTATTATTTAAAATGCGATCACAAGACGTTTTACACTCTGCATACATGCCTCACTTTAGAGCGCAAATGAATTGTGTACCAGGAATGATTACTCAATTTGCATTTACACCAACAGTGACCACTGAAGAAATGCGATTGAATCCAGACATTTACGAAAAAGTAAGAAACATCAATAAAATCAGAGTCAATAAAAGTAAAGAACTACAAGCCAAAGGCGAAGAACCACTTGATAGCTATGAATTTGATTACTTATTGCTTTGTAATAAAATATGTGGAAAGTCGCACTATAACATGCAAATGAAAATTATTGTAGAATCTGAAGAAGACTACAACGCATGGTTACAAGAACAAAAATTATTTAAGAACTCTTTAGTTCAAAATTAAAAATTAAAGAAATAACAACATAAGATTATGTCAGCACAGGTAGATACTCACGCACACCAAGACGATCATGGACATCATCCCAAAGAAACTTTCATAACGAAATACATTTTTTGTCAGGATCACAAAATGATCGCCAAGCAGTATTTAATTACTGGGGTTATTATGGGAGTGATAGGAATTTTAATGTCTTTGTTAATGCGTATGCAAATTGCATGGCCAACAGAACCAAATGTAATTTTTGATGCCCTTCTAGGAAAGTGGGCACCAGGCGGTGTAATGGATGCTGATATCTATTTAGCCTTAGTAACCATTCATGGAACCATTATGGTATTCTTTGTTCTGACCGCTGGTTTGAGTGGAACTTTTAGTAACTTATTAATCCCATTACAAATTGGAGCACGAGATATGGCTTCAGGATTTCTTAATATGATCTCTTACTGGTTATTCTTTTTATCAAGTGTAATCATGATTATTTCCTTATTTGTTGAAGCAGGACCGGCAGCAGCAGGTTGGACAATTTATCCTCCATTGAGTGCCTTGCCACTAGCGCAAGGAGGGTCTGGAGCTGGAATGACTTTATGGTTGGTGTCCATGGCTATTTTTATTGCCTCCTCATTATTAGGATCACTAAACTATATTGTAACAGTTCTAAACCTCAGAACAAAAGGAATGTCAATGACAAGACTTCCCTTAACAATATGGGCGTTTTTTATCACTGCTGTGATTGGAGTCGTATCCTTTCCCGTATTACTATCGGCGGCCTTATTACTCATCATGGACCGTAGTTTTGGAACCTCGTTCTTCTTATCAGATATATTTATTCAAGGGGAAGTATTACATTATCAAGGTGGATCTCCCGTATTATTTGAGCACTTATTCTGGTTCTTAGGACATCCAGAAGTTTACATCGTATTACTTCCAGCCCTAGGAATTACGTCCGAAGTCATTGCAACAAATTCTCGGAAACCTATTTTTGGATACCGCGCAATGGTTGCCTCTATTTTAGCGATAGCATTCTTGTCAACAATCGTATGGGGACACCATATGTTTATCTCAGGAATGAATCCATTTTTAGGATCCGTATTTACATTCACGACCTTACTTATTGCCATCCCATCTGCTGTAAAAGCATTCAACTATATTACTACCTTATGGAAAGGAAATTTACAGTTGAATCCAGCCATGTTGTTTTCAATTGGCTTGGTCTCTACTTTTATTACAGGAGGATTAACAGGAATCATACTTGGCGACAGTGCTTTAGATATTAATGTTCATGACACCTATTTTGTTGTGGCACACTTCCACTTAGTAATGGGGATATCAGCATTGTACGGATTGTTTGCAGGAGTTTACCATTGGTTCCCAAAAATGTTTGGACGAATGCTTAATAAAAACTTAGGATACATTCACTTTTGGGTCACAGCAATATGTGCTTATGGCGTATTTTTCCCAATGCACTTTATTGGAATGGCAGGACTGCCAAGACGTTATTATACCAACAGTAACTTCCCATTATTTGACGACACTTCAAATGTTCAGATACTAATTACCGTCTTTGCACTTGTTGGTGGATTATTTCAATTGGTATTCTTATGGAACTTTGTACACAGTATGTTCTATGGTAAAAAAGCAGAACAAAACCCATGGAGATCTAATACTTTAGAGTGGACCACTCCTGTAGAACATATGCATGGAAACTGGCCAGGAGCAATCCCTCACGTACATCGTTGGGCTTATGATTATAGCAAGCCAGGTCATGATGAAGACTTTGTGCAACAACACATCCCTTTAAAAGAAGGAGAAGAAGAACTACAACACTAGATACTAAGCAACTAAATAATATATTTAAAAGCCTTTCTTAAAAACAAGAAAGGCTTTTTCTTTATATTTGTGTATATGAATGAAAATCTGGATCCAACCGACGACCATTTCTCAGCTGAAGAACACGATATTGAAAAGGTATTAAGACCCCTTTCATTTGATGATTTTGCAGGGCAAGACCAAGTTCTTGAAAACCTACAAATTTTTGTAGAAGCCGCTGTTGAACGCGACGAAGCCTTGGATCACACCTTGTTTCATGGACCTCCAGGACTTGGTAAAACTACCCTAGCACATATTCTTGCCAATGAACTTGGAGTTGGAATCAAAGTTACCTCAGGCCCTGTATTGGACAAGCCAGGAGACCTTGCAGGCTTACTTACCAATTTGGAAGATAGGGACGTATTATTTATTGACGAAATTCACCGTTTGAGCCCAATTGTAGAAGAGTATTTATATTCTGCAATGGAAGATTATAAAATCGATATTATGATTGAATCTGGACCCAATGCACGCACGGTTCAAATCAACTTAAACCCTTTTACCTTAATAGGAGCAACAACAAGGTCTGGGCTATTAACTGCTCCAATGCGTGCCCGATTTGGTATTAGCAGTCGCTTACAATACTATTCAACCGAACTGTTGTCAACAATCATTCAAAGAAGTGCAGAGATTTTAAAAGTCCCCATCAATATAGAGGCTGCTATAGAAATTGCAGGTCGTAGTCGAGGAACCCCTCGTATAGCTAATGCACTGTTACGTCGCGTTAGAGATTTTGCACAAATTAAGGGCAACGGGAAAATTGATATTGCCATCGCTAAATTTGGGTTGAAAGCCCTGAATGTTGATGCCCATGGATTGGATGAAATGGACAATAAAATTTTGACCACCATTATTGATAAATTTAAAGGAGGTCCTGTTGGGGTCACCACCATTGCAACCGCCGTGAGTGAAAGCCCAGAAACGATTGAAGAAGTTTACGAACCTTTTTTAATTCAACAAGGATTTATTATGCGAACCCCAAGAGGTCGTGAAGTGACCGAACTTGCTTATAAACATTTAGGACGTATCAAAGGCGATATTCAAGGAGGATTGTTTTAAGATTAATTTTAAAATAGTGTCAGGCTGAACGTCGAAGCCCTAAAAAAGTTTTTATTATGTATTTATAGTACGTATACATTCTTAAATGCTCTGATGAAGCTTATTATACAGGTATAACAAACAATTTAGAAAAAAGGTTCAACGAACATCAATTTGGATTTAACAAAGAGGCATATACTTATAACAGAAGACCTTCGGTTTTAGCATTTCATCAAGAATTTAACGATGTTTTGCAAGCAATTTATTTTGAAAAGAAAATTAAAGGATGGACTCGATTGAAAAAATAAGCCTTCATAAATGGAGATTTTGATATGTTGCAAATCCTTTCAGAATGTAGGAATGCAACACATTATAAAAATATGGATTAGTTGATTTAGCACTTCGGCTGCGCTCAGTGTGACATTAAAATGAATTTAAAAAACCATTATACTAGCTTAATAAAATCTGAGGCCAAACGCCTGGGGTTTTTATCTTGTGGTGTGAGCAAGGCCGGTTTTTTAGAAGAAGAAGCACCCCGTTTGGAGTCTTGGCTTAAAACGAATAGCCATGGCAAAATGCAATACATGGAAAATCATTTTGACAAACGTTTGGACCCTACATTGTTAGTAGAAGACTCCAAAAGTGTTGTGTCATTAATCTATAATTATTTTCCTGAAGATACTCAACACGATCCAGAAGCTCCAAAAATAAGTAAGTATGCCTACGGTAGAGATTATCATTTTGTAATTAAAGATAAACTCAAACAACTTCTCGAATTTATTAAGGCAGAAATAGGGGAGGTGCATGGTCGTGCTTTTGTGGACTCCGCTCCAATTTTAGAAAAAGCATGGGCCAAAAAATCAGGACTAGGATGGATTGGAAAACACAGCAATTTACTGACCCAGCAAGTCGGTTCTTTTTATTTCATTGCAGAACTAATTATTGATTTAGAATTGGATTACGATTTGCCTGTAACAGACCATTGTGGCAGTTGTACAGCTTGTATAGATGCTTGTCCAACTGAAGCAATTACTTCAGAATATGGCGTTGATGGGAGTAAATGTATCTCCTATTTTACCATAGAACTCAAAGAGCAAATTCCCTCCGAAATGAAAGGACAATTTGATAACTGGATGTTTGGCTGTGATGTATGTCAGGATGTGTGTCCATGGAATCGATTTTCAAAAGCACATAACGAACCCTTATTCAATCCCAAACCTGAATTGTTGTCCATGACCAAAAAAGATTGGGAAGAAATTACACAAGAAACATTCAGTAAAGTATTTCAACATTCAGCTGTAAAACGCACAAAATTTTCAGGACTAAAAAGAAATATTGAGTTTTTAAAAGACTAGTGTTAAAATCTTTATTAATTTTATAACCCTAAATTATAAAGTTAATCCTAAATGTTATAATTAATAACAATTGAGGTAATGATTAAAATAGTCCCCTTTTTAAACTAAAACTACAATCATGAACAAAACCATCTCTCTCCTGCTCATTTCAATTTTATGTATTCAGTGCAACACAAAAGTTAAGACGCTCCCAGTTGACAAAACCCATGGTCTTATTGTAGAAAAAGCCATGGTGGTTTCCGCTAGAGAAGAAGCCTCCAAAATAGGGGTTTCGATTATGAAGCAAGGCGGAAATGCTTTTGATGCCATGATTGCGACCGATTTAGCATTGTTAGTCTCATATCCCGTAGCAGGCAATATTGGTGGTGGTGGTTTTATGGTTTATAGAATGAAGGATGGTACGACAGGCAGCTTAGATTACCGAGAAAAAGCACCCATAGCAGCTACAAAAGACATGTATCTTGATGAAGATGGAACTGTAAACCCAGTTTCAAGTAAAATAGGTGCTCTGGCTGTTGGTGTTCCCGGAACAATTGCGGGACTCTTCGAAGTCCATAAAAAATTCGGGTCACTTCCTTTTGAAAAATTGATAAATTCCGCCATAAAGCTCGCCAGTAACGGAGTTGTTGTAACAAAAAATCAAGCAAAATACTTAAATAAAAACAAACAAAATTTTAGGCAAGCTAATAAAAGAATTATCCTACTAGACAACAACTGGAAAGCAGGGGATACAATCAAATATCCCAAGTTGGCCGAAACATTAAAACGTATTAAAGCAAATGGTCGAGATGAATTTTATAAAGGAAAAACCGCTACTATTTTAATTGATCAAGTTCAAAAATTAGGGGGTATTATGACCCTTGAAGACTTGGCTAACTATGAAGTTAAATGGAGAGATCCAATCACATTTATATATAAAAAACATAAAATCATTTCGATGCCACCACCTTCAAGCGGAGGTATTTGTATGGCGCAAATTTTAAAAAGTATAGCCCCTTATAACATCAAACAGTACGCGCACAATTCAATGGAGTACATCCAACTACTTGTAGAAGCAGAACGCAGGGCTTACGCAGACCGATCTTACTTTTTAGGAGATCCAGATTTTGTAAACATCCCAACAGACAGTTTAATGTCTGAGGACTACCTTAACAAGCGCATGTCCGATTTTAATTGGGAAAAAGCCACAAAGTCTAGCGTACTCACCAGAGGTTCAATCCCAGGATATGAAAGTGATGAAACTACCCATTATTCAATAGTGGATCCTTTTGGAAACAGCCTAGCCGTGACCACTACTTTAAACGCAGCTTATGGATCTAAAGTTTATGTTGAGGATGGCGGATTCTTTTTAAATAATGAAATGGATGATTTTAGTGCCAAACCCGGAGAACCAAACATGTATGGTTTAGTAGGTGCTAAGAGCAATGCAATCGCTCCCCAAAAACGAATGTTAAGCTCCATGTCGCCAACTATTATTGAAACAAATGGTAAACTCAAAATGGTATTAGGGTCACCAGGAGGTTCTACGATAATTACGTCTGTGATGCAAAATATTCTGAACGTTTTGGAGTATAATATGAGCATGCAAGAATCGGTTACAAAACCACGGTTTCACCATCAATGGTTGCCAGATAACATCAAATTTGAAACCTCTTTTGACACCATTGTTTTTAATTCATTAAAAAAATTAGGGTATTCTATAGATCATTCAAATTCACCAATCATAGGAAAAGTAGATGCCATTTTGATTATGCCTGACGGTAAACTAGAAGGAGGTGCAGATCCAAGAGGTGATGATACAGCGGTCGGATTTTAATTTAAATTTTTAAGCAAATCCTGTTTTTAGATTTTAGGGTAGGTTTCTAAGTTTTGTAAAAGAACAGCCATAAAATTTCATTATTAAACTGAAGTGTCTAACTTTGTAGATCAAACCAACGAATATGTCAAAATTGAGTAAACACGATTTAGAAGCGCTCGCTTATCACCAAAAACCTTCTCCAGGAAAAATACAAGTAGTCCCTACAAAAAAATATGCAACCCAAAGAGACTTGGCATTGGCCTATTCTCCCGGAGTTGCGGCTCCTTGTTTGGCGATAGAAAAAAATCCATCCGACGCCTATAAATACACCGCTAAAGGAAATTTAGTCGCTGTAATTACAAACGGAACCGCCGTTTTAGGGTTAGGAAATATTGGTGCAGAAGCTTCCAAACCAGTGATGGAAGGAAAAGGGTTGCTCTTTAAAATATTTGCCGATATTGATGTGTTTGATATCGAAGTAAATACTGAAAATATAGAAGAATTTATTCAAACAGTTAAAAATATAGCTCCTACTTTTGGAGGAATTAATTTAGAAGATATCAAAGCGCCAGAAGCCTTTGAAATTGAAAAACGTCTGAAAGAAGAACTCGATATTCCTGTGATGCATGACGATCAGCATGGAACAGCGATTATTTCTGCTGCCGCCCTATTGAATGCCTTAGAAATTGCTGAAAAGAACATCCAAGATGTAAGGATTGTAGTAAGTGGTGCTGGTGCTGCAGCTATTTCCTGTACACGGTTGTACCAATCATTTGGTGCGAAAAGCGAAAACATTGTAATGCTAGACAGTAAAGGAGTCATCAGAAAAGATCGTGAAAATTTAACGTCTCAGAAAGCCGAGTTTGCAACCCAACGAACTATTGATACTTTAGAAGAAGCAATGAAAAATGCCGATGTATTTATTGGTCTTTCGACTTCTGATATTGTAAGCCCAGAAATGCTCATCACAATGGCAAAAAATCCAATTGTGTTTGCAATGGCAAACCCTGACCCAGAAATAAAATACCATCTCGCCGTTAAAACACGAGACGATATCATTATGGCAACGGGACGAAGTGACACCCCTAATCAAGTCAATAATGTACTTGGTTTTCCGTTCATATTTAGAGGTGCCTTAGATGTGAGAGCGACTTCTATTAATGAAGAAATGAAAAAAGCAGCGGTCATTGCACTGGCCGATCTTGCAAAAGAACCCGTTCCAGAACAAGTAAATATTGCTTATGGAGAAACACGATTGACTTTTGGCAAAGACTATATCATTCCAAAACCATTTGACCCTCGTCTGATTGCAGCAATTCCGCCCGCAGTAGCAAAAGCGGCAATCGAAAGCGGTGTGGCCTTAGCACCAATTACGGATTGGGAGCATTACGAAGACACCCTTTTAGAGCGGATGGGGTCCGACAATAAAATTGTAAGACTTTTATTTAACAGAGCAAAACTAAATCCGAAACGTGTTGTTTTTGCAGAAGCCGATCAATTAAATGTGCTTAAAGCAGCACAAATTGTTTTAGAAGAAGGGGTGGCAACTCCTATTTTATTAGGACGACGAGATGAAATAGAACGTTTGATGGAAGAATTGGAATTTGATGATGAAGTGTTGATTATCGACCCAAAATCCGATGAAAGTAGTATTCAAAAAAATAAATACGCTGAAATATATTGGAAACAACAACAGCGAAAAGGCATTACACTTTTAGCGGCTCAAAAATTAATGCGTGAACGTAATTATTTTGCGGCAATGATGGTAAATGAAGGGGATGCTGATGCCCTTGTTTCTGGATATTCTACTAATTATGGATCCGTACTAAAACCAATGTTGAATTTAATTGGGATGGCACCCGGAACCACACGAATTGCCGCCACTAATGTGATGATTACACAAAGAGGTCCTATGTTTTTGAGTGATACAGCGATCAATATAAATCCATCTGCAGATGATCTGATAAAAATTGCACAAATGACATCAGGCGTTGTTAAAATGTTTGGTATTGAACCTGTGATGGCGATGACTTCATACTCAAACTTTGGCTCATCTAAGGATAAAACTGCAACTAAGGTAAGAGAAGCGGTTTCGTATCTGCATCGAAGACACCCAGATTTATTAGTAGATGGTGAATTACAAACAGATTTTGCGTTGAACAGTGATATGTTAAAAGAAAACTTTCCTTTTTCTAGACTAGCAAATAAAAAAGTAAATACACTAATTTTTCCAAATTTAGAATCGGCAAACATTACCTACAAATTGTTAAAAGAACTCAATAAAGCAGAATCTATTGGACCAATTGTGATGGGATTACGCAAGCCTGTTCACATTTTACAACTAGGCGCCAGTGTCGATGAAATAGTGAATATGACTGCTGTTGCGGTCGTTGATGCACAGCAAAAAGGAAAAGCAGGAAATTAACACTCTCAACCCCTTTCTTTTTTCTTCTTAAAATATTGTATTATTTTAGTACATTTGAAGTTCAAAGGAAGCGAAGATATGATTACACACATTGAGGGTAAATTAGTTGAAAAAACTCCTACTCACGTCATTATAGACTGTAATGGTATTGGGTATTTTATTAACATCTCACTTCATACATTTTCTCAAATACCAGATCAAGAAGCAATTAAAATCTTCACCCACCTTCAGGTGAAAGAAGATTCTCATACGCTTTACGGATTTATTAGTGCTTCAGAAAGAGAAATTTTTAGACTGTTAATTTCTGTTAGTGGAATTGGCGCAAATACTGCACGTACCATGCTTTCATCGCTTACACCCAAACAAATTAGAGAAGGAATTGCTGTTGGAGACGTAGCTTTGATACAATCCGTAAAAGGCATTGGTCTTAAAACAGCACAAAGAGTCATCATCGATTTAAAAGATAAAATTCTTAAAATTTATGATATTGATGAAACTTCCTTGACTCAAAACAATACAAACAAAGATGAAGCGTTATCTGCTTTAGAAGTTTTAGGTTTTATGAAAAAACAATCCGAACGCATTGTCGATAAGATCGTAGGATCTTCCCCAGATGCCACTGTAGAATTTATTATTAAGGAAGCGCTTAAAAACCTGTAAATCACTTGAAAACCGCTAACTATAAACCATATTTTAAAAGGCTCTTTTTTGCAGTCTTGTTTTTGCATAGTACTTCAGCTTTGTTAGCACAAGAACCTACGACTGTTAGAGATTCTACATCCACCACCTTTTCGTTTGGAAAACTAGATACGCCAGATCCAGCGAGTATTGAAAGTAAATACACTTACGACCCACTTACAGACCGCTATTTCTACACCTCAACCGTTGGGGATTTCAATATTAATTACCCTGTTATCTTAACACCAAAAGAATTTCAAGACTTAGTTGTTAAAGAAAGTTTGAAAGCCTATTACAAAGAAAAATTAGCTGCGTTAGACGGAAAGAAAGAAGGCTCTGAAGAAGCTAAGAAAAATCTAATTCCAGATTTATACATCAACTCCAAGTTTTTTGAAACCATATTTGGGAGTAATGTAATTTCGGTAGTCCCACAAGGATCTGTAGAAATGGATCTTGGAGTGATGTACACAAAACAAGAAAATCCAGCATTTTCACCAAGAAATCAAAGTAATTTTACATTTGATTTCGATCAACGGATTAGTTTAAGTTTGACAGGAAAAGTAGGAACCCGATTAATCGTCAATGCGAATTATGACACCCAATCCACTTTTGATTTTCAGAATTTATTCAAAATTGAATACACACCACTTAATAATCCAGAAGAACTGCTTGGTGAAAAAGCAGGAAACTTGATTAATAAAGGAAGACAATTAGAAGACTCAGGAAGACAACTCCTTTCAGATCCCAATGGTGGAGCACAAAACCTTGCTCAAAAAGAATTAAATAAACTTAATTCTGATAATGAAGACTCAATTTTACAAAAACTCGAACTCGGTAATGTAAGCATGCCTCTCAATAGTTCCCTTATTACAGGGGCACAAAGCTTATTTGGTGTAAAAACTGAATTACAGTTTGGAAAAACAAGAGTTACAGCCGTGTTTTCTGAGCAACAATCCGAAACACGTTCAGTGACTGCACAGGGTGGAGGGACATTAGAAGACTTTGAGTTTTTTGGTTTAGATTATGATGAAAACAGGCACTTTTTTCTAGGCCATTACTTTAGAGAACGATATGATGATGCACTCAAAAACTATCCATTTATCAACTCGCAAGTTCAAATTACAAGGGTAGAAGTTTGGATAACCAACCGAACGAACCGTATTGAAAACGTCCGAAATATTGTTGCACTCCAAGATTTAGGAGAATCTTCAGAGATTGGGTTAACAGCAATTCCAACAGGATTTGTAAATGTAGGCCCCAATGCATATCCAGATAATGGAAATAATAAGTTTGATCCTACAAATATCGGCACTGGCTCTCTGCTTTCTGAAGCCGTCCGAGATATTGCTACCGTCCAATCAGGATTTTTAATCCCCGGGGTCAATGAAGGATTTGATTATGGAAAGCTCGAAAATGCGCGAAAATTAACTCAAGGAAACGAGTTTACAGTTGACACCCAATTAGGATATATTTCTTTAAATCAACGCCTTCAAAATGATGAGGTCTTAGCCGTTGCTTATCAATATACGGTAGGAGATCAAGTGTATCAAGTTGGAGAGTTTGCAAATGACGGACTCGCCGCAACGGATGTTGAGGTGGATCAGAATACAAACATACAAACCGTTACCAATCAGAGTTTAGTCCTAAAAATGTTAAAGAGTGCCGTTACCAACGTCAATCTCCCTATATGGGATTTGATGATGAAAAACATTTATAATACAGGGGCCTATCAATTAGATCAAGAAGATTTTAGATTAAATATTTTCTATAATGAAACCTCAGCACTCAACTATATCACACCCGCAGGTTCGGATCCATTTCCAGCGCCCACAGGAAACAATGACCCAATAGAGGAAACGCCTTTAATTCGATTGTTTAACTTCGATCGATTAAACTTTAATAACGATCCTCAGAACAAAGGTGATGGTTTTTTTGATTTTGTACCGGGTGTTACCGTCATTCCTCAAAACGGTAAAATTATATTCACCAAAGTAGAGCCTTTTGGAAGTTATTTGTTTGAAACCCTGCGACTCAATGGTTCTGAAAACTATGAAGGCGACCAAACAACCTATAACGCGAATCAATCAAAATACGTTTATAGATCCCTCTATAAGAGCACAAAAACAGCAGCATTACAAGACAGTGAAAAAAACAAATTTTTGATGCGGGGTCGCTATAAATCTTCTGGAAGTTCAGGCATTCCGATTGGCGCTTTTAATGTCCCACGAGGGTCTGTAAAAGTAACTGCTGGAGGACGTGTCCTTGTAGAAGGTGTTGACTATACCGTGAATTATCAAATTGGAACTGTCCAAATTTTAGATCCCTCATTACAAGCTTCAAATACCCCTATTCAGGTGTCGGTTGAAAACAATGCGGTCTTTGGACAACAAACAAAACGTTTTACAGGAATTAACGTAGAGCACCAATTCAACGAAAACTTTGTGTTAGGTGCCACCGTTTTAAACTTAAATGAACGCCCCATAACACAAAAAGCAAATTATGGCAGCGAATCAATCAACAATACTATTTTTGGGTTTAATGGAAACTATTCAACAGAAGTTCCATTCCTCACCCGATTGGCAAACAAACTACCAAACATTGATACGGATGTAGCATCCAACCTCTCCTTACGAGGGGAGTTTGCCTATTTAAAACCGGGTGCTCCAAAAGGAACCGATTTTGAAAGTGAAGTCACTTCTTATGTTGATGATTTTGAAGGCACACAAAATGGGATTAGTTTATTAAGTCCACAATCTTGGTTTTTATCAAGTCGCCCTAAAGGTCTTGGGCGTGTATATACAGAAGGTGGTGAAGATGAGTTAGGGTATCAGAACGGATTTGATAGAGCACACTTAAACTGGTACACAGTCGATCCTATTTTTTACAGCAGCCAACGCCCTGGAAGCATTACAGATGACGATGTTTCTGATCTTTATGCTAGGAGAGTTTTTATTGATGAACTGTTTCCACAAGTTGACATCGTTACTGGACAGTACACCGTTATCAACACCTTAGATTTAGTTTATAACCCTACAGAAAGAGGCCCCTACAATTATAAGCCCGATGCTGCAGACGGGATTTTAGAAACACCACAAAACAGTTGGGCAGGAATCACCAGACAACTCACCTCTACAGATTTTGAACAATCAAATGTAGAATACATTGAGTTTTGGTTGATGGATCCCTTTTTGGACAACCCCTCTAATCCTGGTGGAAAATTAGTATTTAATTTAGGGAACATTTCGGAAGATGTTATTAAAGATGGAAAGAAACAATATGAAAATGGACTTCCAGAAGATGGTGACATTAGTTTTTTATCACCAACCACATGGGGAACCGTAACGCCTCAAAATCAGTCCTTAATTTATGCGTTTTCATCGCAAGGCTCCGAACGTAACAATCAGGATGTTGGTTTGGATGGCTATGATGATATCGAAGAAAGTAACACCTCCGACGCACGATTCACTGCCTTTAGAGCACTTGAAGATCCAGCAAATGATAATTACAAATATTACCTAAATACAGAAGGGGATATTTTTGAGCGTTACAAAAGATATAATGGACTTGAAAGAAATTCACCAGATACGGTTTCAGACACCGATCGTGGTTCTACAACACTTCCAGATGTAGAAGATATTAATAGAGATAACACTATGAATACCATAGACAGTTATTATGAATATGAAATAGAGATTTCTACTTCAGATCTAAATAATCCAAGCAACTCCTTTATAGTTGATAGAAAATCAGTTTCAAATATCACTTTGCCAAATGGGTCTTCTTCTGGAACAATCAACTGGTATCAGTTTCGAATACCAGTTTCAGAATTCACAAATGATGTTGGAGGAATATCCGATTTTAGATCCATTCGATTTGCACGTATGTATTTAAAAGAGTTCACAGAATCAACAGTGCTTCGATTTGGAACCTTGGATTTAGTACGAAGCGATTGGCGTCGTTATCAGTTATCATTAGATGAAGAGTCGAATGAGGCGACGCTGTCCGATCCCACTGATTTTAGTGTTGGAATCGTAGGGATTCAAGAAAATGATGGCGGTTATGTATCTCCACCAGGAGTTGAGCGCGAACAATTAAACAACAACAACAGCATTGTGCGTCAAAACGAACAATCCTTAGTATTGGATGTTTGTGAGTTGGAATCTGAAGATGCGAGAGGTGTTTTCAAAAACATCAATGTGGACATGCGTCAGTACAAAAAACTGAAAATGTTTATCCATGCCGAAGATGGTGAAACGAATAGCTTTGAAGAAGGAAGCTTAGTAGGGTTTATTAGAATGGGAAATGATTTTACTCAAAATTATTACCAAATAGAAATTCCTTTGCGTAAATCTTCAGGAGCTTCAGGAGCCACTCCAAACGAGGTTTGGCCAGTAGAAAATGAGATTGATATTCCCTTAGAATTTCTAGAAAAAATAAAAGCCTTGGGTATTAGCCAAGGAACCTTAGGCAATGAAGTTCCAACATTTTATAATGTGATTGATGGAGTCTTACAAGAAAATCCCGTTTTAGATTTTACGCCATTTTCTTTAGGTACAAACTCTGATCCTGTAGAACAACGAATTGCCATTAAAGGAAATCCAAATTTTGGAGACATTCGAACCTTAATGGTAGGGGTCAAAAATATTAGTGGAAATGCACAATGTGCTGAAGTTTGGTTCAATGAGTTGCGTCTTGCAGACATGGATAACGAAGGAGGCTGGGCTGCCATTTTGAGTATGGATAGCAACATCGCCGATTTTATGAACATCAATGCCACCGCAAAACGAAGCACGACTGGTTTTGGAAGTTTAGAACAAGGACCAAATCAGCGAAGTCGTGAAGACTTAAAACAATACGATGTGGTTACCAATATGAATCTGGGGCAATTGTTACCAAAAAAATGGGGCTTGGAAATTCCTTTTAATTACGGACAAAGTGAAGAGCTTATCACACCCGAGTACGACCAGCAATACAAAGATTTAAAACTTCAAAGTCGATTGGATGCTGCCACATCTTCGGAAGAACGTGAGCGTATCAAAACGCAATCTGAAGATTATACAAAACGACAAAGTATTAATTTTATAGGCGTCCGAAAACAACGTACTGGAGATGCCAAACCTAGAATGTATGACGTCGAAAATTTAACGATGAACTATTCGTTCAATCAAATTAAACACCGCGATTTTGAAATTGAAAACTCTTTAGATCAAAATGCAAGAGTTGGGGCCAACTATAATTATAGTTTTAATCCCATAAAACTAGAACCCTTCAAGAAAAATGATTCTCTATTTGTAAATAAATACTGGAAACTCATAAAAGACTTTAATTTAAACTTACTGCCTTCCAATCTTTCTGTGAGTTCAGATTTTGTGCGTCAATTTAACAGTCAGAAATTTAGAGATGCTGACTTGGGCGCTAATAATATTACAGTCGATGAATTGATTAGAAGAAACTATACGTTTGATTTTCAATACACCGTCAATTACAACCTTACGGATGGGCTACGCCTTAACTTTACGTCTTCTACAAATAATATTGTAAGAAATTATTTTATAGACGATGAATTAAATGGTGATCAAGACCCCGAACTTGGAGTGTGGGATCGCTTCTTTGATTTTGGAGATCCAAACCGACACACGCAACAATTAGGAATCAATTATGAATTGCCGTTAAATAAATTTCCGGCATTAAGTTTTGTGACTTCTAATTATTCCTACACTGGAGATTTTCAATGGAACAAAGGCTCTGACCTATTGGTAGGAGATGACGATATTACACTAGGAAATTCCATTTCTAATGCGAACCAACACAACTTGAATACATCGTTTGATATGCGCAATCTCTATCGTTATTTAGGGATAAAAAAATCCTCAAGGAGAGGGAGTAGAGCTAGAAAAACAGAGGATAACACACAAAGCCGTAGAGTCTCCTCCAAATCAAATAAAATTAACTTAAAGGATTTTGGAATTGGATTGTTAACCAGTATCAACCGAATGCAAGTTAATTACTCCGAAGGAAACAGCTCCTTTTTACCGGGCTACCTTCCAGCTCCTGGGTTCTTAGGAACACTTCGACCAACCGCTGGATATACCTTTGGAAGTCAACGTGATATTAGAAGAATTTCTGCAGAAAATGGCTGGCTTACAACCTTTGAAGATTTCAACCAGCAGTACACAGAAACGCATACCCAAAATATTGACTTTTCTATTAATATGGAACCCATCTCCGATCTGAAAATTGATTTGAATGGAGGGAAAACGTATGCAACTAACGATACTGAAACTTTTAATGCCGTTGGCAATACATATAATTCATTAATCCAAAATACGTTTGGGAATTTCAATATATCAACGATATTAATTAAAACAGCTTTTAGTCAAAGTGACGAAAATCAATCCGTTCCATTTGAAGAATTTAAAAGCAACCGTTTGGTAATTGCCAACCGTTTGGCTCAGAGCTTTTATGGTGCCAATGGATACAACACCGATGCAGATGGCTACCCTGAAGGTTTTGGAAAAAACAGTCAAGCCGTATTATTACCCGCGTTTTTAGCAGCTTACTCCGGTAAAAAATCAAATAAAATTAGTTTGGACGCTATCAGAGACATCCCTATTCCTAATTGGACGCTGAAATATACCGGGTTTATGAAAAACAAATGGTTTAAAAAGCACTTTAGAAGATTCTCTATAACTCATGGCTATAATGCATCATATACCATCAATCAGTTCAGAAAAAACCTTGATTACCAAGCTGCAGATCCAAACGTAGCGTATGGAGATCAAAATAATGAAACCAAAGATCAATCGGGTAATTATAAACCCGAAATGCTATACAGCAACATCAATTTGGTAGAACAATTTAGTCCTTTGGTGAAGCTCGATTTTGAAATGAAAAACTCAATTAAAGTCACTGCCGAAGTTAAAAGAGACCGTAGTCTTTCTTTAAGTTTCGATAACAATCTTCTTACTGAAATCCATGGGAATGAATATATTTTTGGACTTGGCTATCGAATTAAAGATTTAAAAATTCGATCGAAATTAGCAGGTCCACGTAGAATCATTAAAAGTGATTTGAATATGAAAGCCGATATTTCAATGCGAAATAATAAAACGATCATTCGGTATTTGGATTTAGACAACAATCAAGTGAGTGCAGGTCAAACGATTTGGAGTATGCGTTATGCCGCAGATTATGCGTTTAGTAAAAACTTAACAGCCATCTTTTATTTTGACTATGCATTCTCAGAATATGCAATATCAACGGCATTTCCTCAAACGACGATTCGTTCAGGATTTACCTTACGTTATAACTTTGGAAATTAATACAAACCACATTAATATTATAAAATCATGAATGTTCCTACAGATTTAAAATACACAAAAGATCACGAATGGGTAAAAGTTGACGGCGACCTAGTAACCGTTGGAATTACCGATTTTGCACAAAGTGAATTGGGTGATATTGTTTATGTTGAAGTTGACACCTTAGACGAGGAATTAGAAGCTGATGCTGTTTTTGGAACTGTGGAAGCAGTCAAAACCGTTTCAGATTTGTTCTTGCCTTTGGCAGGAGAAATCATTGAATTTAATGAATCTTTAGAAGAAGAGCCTGAAAAAGTAAATGACGACCCTTATGGCGAAGGCTGGATGATCAAAATTAAGGTAGCCGACACATCAGATTTGGAAACTCTTTTGAGTGCAGATGAATATAAAGAAATTATAGGTGCTTAAAAACTACTTGATACACAGCATCTCATTATTATATACAATCTCAATAGGGGTTTTAGGTTTAGCGCATCTTACAAAAGTGCCAAAACTCAACACCGGTTTTGATGATAAAATAGCACATTTTGTTTTGTATGCTGGGCTTTGTTTGTTTTGGTTTATGAGTTTCCATGTTCTAAAATCAAACTCAAGTTTGCTTTTAGCATCGTTACTGTCAATAGCTTATGGAGCTGTTATCGAAATATTGCAAGGAGTTCTCTCTATTCATAGAACAACCGATATCTTTGATCTTGTAGCAAATTGTCTAGGAGTTTTCGCTATGTCCCTAATTATTAAGGTAAAAAAAGAAGTAATCATTAAAAAACTTTAAACTCTTGTGTATTTATTAATTTTTTAAGTAATTTAACCCTCGCAAAAAATAACACCAAAAATGGAATTAAAGAAAAACTCAAAAGCAGATGTTAGTAAGAATGCATCTCTCTATTTCGCAGTTGGTTTAGCACTTATGTTGTTTTTATCATACAGTGCGCTTAATCATAAGACTTATGATAAATCAGCAATTGATATCGGAAAATTAGATTTAGATGCAGAACTCGATGAAGAAATTCCTTTAATAGATCAATTAACTCCACCACCACCACCGCCACCACCACCGGCAGCACCAGAAGTCATAGAAATTGTGGAGGATGAAGAAGAAATTGAAGAAACGGTTATTGAATCTACAGAAACGGATCAAGACGAAGAAATTGAAATAGAAGAAATTGAAGTAGAAGAAATTTATGAAGATGTTGAGGTGCCTTTCTCTGTGATTGAAAATGTACCTGAATATCCAGGATGTGAAAAAGGATCTAACGCTGATAAAAGAAAATGTATGTCTGCTAAAATTGCAAAATTTGTACAACGCAAATTTAATACAGATTTAGCGGGTGATTTAGGCCTGTCAGGAAGACAACGTATCAGTGTGATTTTCAAAATTGACAAAAAAGGGAATGTAACTGGTGTACGATCTAGAGCACCACACCCACGATTAGAAAAAGAAGCGGCACGTGTAATTAATATGTTGCCAAAAATGAAACCAGGACGTCAACGCGGAAAAGCTGTGATCGTTCCATACTCTTTACCTATTACGTTTCAAGTTCAAGATTAAGTTCTTTTAACGTTGTTAAACTATATAAATCCCGCTTTGGCGGGATTTTTTGGTATGTTTATTGTGGTATATAAATTCATAACCCCTAAAACCTATCCTTATGAAATCGCCACCTGACAAACCCCAACAACGCTTACCAAAGAAAAATTCGAAAGCTAATGTTGGTCAAAATAGTGCCATCTATTTTGCTCTTGGCTTAGTATTGATGTTATTCGTTTCGTATCAATCCATTAATTATAAGTCATACGATAAATCAGATATCGATATAGGTGCTTTAAATCTTGAAGAAGAAAACGAAGAAGAAATTCCAATCATTGATTTAGTCAAGCCACCTCCACCGCCACCACCGCCACCGGCAGCACCAGAAGTCATAGAAATTGTGGAGGATGAAGAAGAGGTCGAAGAAACAGTCATTGAATCGTCGGAAACCGACCAAGAAGAAGAGATTGAAATCGAAGAAGTTGAGGTCGAAGAGGTCGAAGAGGATGTTGAGGTACCATTTTCAGTGATCGAAAACGTTCCGGAATACCCAGGCTGTGAAAAAGGCACTAATTCCGAAAAACGTAAATGTATGTCCAAAAAAATCGAAAAATTTATCCAAAAAAAGTTCAATACAGACTTAGCGGGTGATTTAGGATTAACCGGAAAACAACGGATTAATGTTATTTTTAAAATTGACAAAAACGGAAATGTAACAGGAGTGCGCTCTCGAGCACCACACCCCCGCTTAGAAAAAGAAGCCCCACGTGTAGTGAATTTGTTGCCAAAAATGAAGCCAGGGCGTCAACGCGGAAAGGCAGTAGTCGTTCCTTATTCGTTGCCAATTACCTTTTTAGTTCAAGATTAAGTTTTCTTAGTCTAGTGAAATTATATGAGGCTGTCTAAAAAGCAATGTTTTCAGAACGACAGGGTTTCATACTTTTTAGACAGTCTCTTTTTTGCAACGGTTATTTGTGTTTTAGATACAAATACCGTTTTTCATAATCAATAACTGCAAACCCTTTTTTAAGAATGTCTGCCCCAATGATGCCATCAACGGCAGATGAGTTTATAGATTCAAAAGCATCGTTCACATAACTCAAGTCTATTAATGCGATTGGAAAACGTGTTTTTACCCATTTACCAATTGAAAGTGTATTGTTTTTGGAGAGAAGCGTATCAATTTTATCAGGGCCTGCTCCCCTTGCTTTAACAATAGAGGGATGAGAGGTAAGTTTAAATTTCTCTTTTAGTTTAAGGTCTATAAAGGTTGTAGAAGCACCAGTATCCAAAATAAAGACTCCTTTTACGCCATTAATTTTTGATATAATTTTAAAATGATTGGATGCGATAGGGTGCATCTTTATCTTAAAATACGACTTATTTAGTAAAAATTCGGACAACGACATAGGGAGTGTTTTCAAAGTAAATTATTTTTACAAAGATACTATTCAAAATCTTACTTTTGTACTATGATAATCACAGATACACATACCCATCTATATAGCGAAGCATTTGACACAGATCGAACCGAAGTTATCGAGCGTGCAATAGCCGCAGGTGTCACTCGATTTTTTATTCCTGCGATTGATTCTAGTTACACAAAGGGCATGTATGCGCTTGAAAGGAGTTATCCAGATAATATATTTCTGATGATGGGTGTACATCCAACCCATGTTAAAGATAATTATTTAGAAGAATTATCACATGTTAAAGAGCAATTGCAACTCCGAAAATTTATTGCTATTGGCGAAATTGGGATTGATCTTTTTTGGGATCAAAGTATGTTAAAGGCACAGCAAGACATGTTTAGAGCTCAAATTCAATTGGCAAAACAATATAAATTACCAATAGTTATTCACTGTCGTGAAGCTTTCGATGAAGTGTTTGATATTTTAGAAGAAGAAAAAGGGCCTGATTTATTTGGAATATTTCATTGTTTTACGGGCACTTTAGAGCAAGCACATCAAGCGATTTCTTACAATATGAAACTTGGAATAGGGGGTGTGGTTACTTTTAAAAATGGAAAGATCGATCAATTTTTGAATCAAATCGATTTAAAGCACATTGTTTTAGAAACAGATGCCCCTTACTTATCACCTGTTCCATACAGAGGTAAGCGAAATGAAAGTAGTTATATTTTAAACGTTTTAGAAAAATTATCTGAAATTTATGGAGTCTCAAAAAACTCTATTGCAGAGATTACTACTCAGAACTCAAAATCTGTTTTTAAACTATAAATCAAATGAAACCTCAAATACTATTAATATATACTGGTGGTACTATTGGAATGATTAAGGATCCAATCACAGCAACCTTACAGGCATTTGATTTTGCATACCTAATAGAAAAAATTCCAGAACTAAATTTATTAGACTGTGATATTCATCCCGTTTCTTTTGAAACACCATTAGATTCGTCCAACATGAATCCATCCCACTGGATCGCTATCGCTACTATTATAGAAGAAAATTACCAGACCCATGATGGTTTTGTTGTGCTTCACGGCAGTGATACAATGAGTTATACTGCCTCAGCACTGAGTTTTATGCTTGAAAATCTTGCAAAACCAGTCATTCTTACGGGGTCTCAGCTGCCTATTGGCGACTTGCGAACGGATGCGAAAGAAAACCTAATTACCTCTATCCAAATTGCCGCATTACAAAATAATAATACGGCTGTGATCAAAGAAGTTGGATTGTATTTTGAGTATAAATTATATAGAGGAAATCGCACCACCAAAATTAATGCAGAGCACTTTCAGGCATTTGCCTCCTTAAATTTCCCTGCACTCGTCACTTCTGGAGTGCATTTAAAGGTAAATCATGAAATATTGCACAAGAATTATTCACAGGCTCGACTGGTTGTTCATAAAAAAATGAACACAAATATTGTTCTTTTAAAACTATTTCCAGGGATTAGCCCTGTTATTTTACAATCGATTTTAGAAATTCCAACTCTCAAAGCGGTTGTGATTGAAACCTATGGAAGTGGAAATGCCACCACAGAAGACTGGTTTTTAGAAGCGATTGAAGAAGCTTTAGACAAAGGTGTTTTTGTAATTAATGTCACACAGTGTGCTGGTGGCAGTGTGTCTATGAATCAATATCAAACTGGAAAAACGCTACAAAAGTTAGGGGTTATTTCTGGAAAGGATATGACTACAGAGTCAGCAATGACAAAATTAATGTTCATGTTAGGGCTCGAAACTCCAAAAAATATGTTCAAAACAGTTTTTGAAACAAGTATTCGTGGAGAAATATCATAAAATTAGGCCCCAAAATTTCACCAATTAAACTATTTTTTCTTTATTTGGGCTGCTTAAAAAAGCAAATTAGAGAGGTGGCCGAGTGGCTTAAGGCGCACGCTTGGAAAGCGTGTATACGGCAACGTATCGAGGGTTCGAATCCCTTCCTCTCTGCAATTGCCTTTTTGTTAATGATTTAGACTTTTTTTAATTGGCAAGCAATCGCTTTTCATTTAAAATTGGTATTGAATATTTGTACTAAAATTTGTTGAGTTTTGTCATTTTTGTTTTGGTAATTACATTTTTTTTATATCTTTAACATCTTGTATAAAGACTAATATTTTTAATAAAATCAACAACATAGAACAATGAAAAGATTATTTCCAATTCTAGCTATTGCATTTGTAATGGCATTCGGGTCTGTAAGTGCAACTTCATACACGAACATTAACATGAACATTCTTGCTACGACTATTGTGAGTCCTGTTCAAGATGACGCTGCTTCAGATGGCGCAGAAGAATCTATCGGCTTTCACCAAGAACTAAAAAATAGATTTATTGAAGGGGGTCCTGGATTTATGGGCATCGTTTTGTTATGTCTTATATTAGGACTTGCAATTGCAATTGAAAGAATTATTTTCTTAAACCTTTCAACTACCAATTCTAAAAAATTAATTGATGAAGTAGAAGGCGCTTTATCCTCTGGCGGATTAGAGGCTGCTAAGGAAGTTTGTAGAAACACAAAAGGACCTATCGCATCCATCTTTTATCAAGGATTAGATCGTGCCAACGAAGATTTAGACTCTGCCGAAAAAGCAGTGGTTGCTTATGGAGGTGTTCAAATGGGACAATTAGAGAAAAACGTTTCTTGGATCTCATTATTTATTGCATTAGCTCCAATGTTAGGATTTATGGGAACTGTAATCGGAATGATTCAAGCCTTTGATAAAATTGAAGAAGCAGGAGACATGCAACCATCACTTGTTGCTGGGGGTATTAAAGTTGCACTTCTAACAACAGTATTTGGACTGGTTGTTGCAATCATACTTCAAGTCTTTTATAATTATATCATTGCTAAAATTGACAGCATTGTAAATGACATGGAAGATTCCTCTATATCTTTAATGGATATATTGGTTAAAAACAAAAAATAATAACACCTCAATACTAAATCAAATAATTATGGATTTACAAAAATTATTGAAAATTGTAGCTATTGTCATTGGTGTAATTTCAATCTATTTCCTAGGAAATATAATATCTACTGGAAATGATCAGATAAGAGCAGGCGAAGGCAGCGGGATCGTAAATATGTTTATGTACGTATCTTATATCGTCCTAGCCATTGCTGTCCTTATTGTATTAGTTTTTTCAGTGCTCAATACAGTTTCAAACACTGCAAGCTTAAAAAACACCCTTACAGGAGTTGCCGCTTTTGTGGTTCTAGCTTTGCTTTGCTACTTCGTTGCCGATGGCGCAGAAACGCCCCTTAAAAATGGCGACATGCTTTCAGCAAGTGGTTCAAAGTTAGTTGGAGGAGGATTGTATTTATTCTATCTATTGGCTGTAATTGCTGGTGGAATAATGTTAGGATTTGGAATCAAAAAAATGGTAAAATAATATGGCTAAGCGATCTGCACCTGAAGTGAATGCGGGCTCTATGGCCGACATTGCCTTCTTATTGTTAATATTTTTCTTGGTTACAACAACCATAGAAAAGGATTCTGGACTCAATCGAAAACTTCCTCCTATTGAAGAAGATATTGAGCCGCCTATCATTAAGCAAAGGAATATTTTTACAGTACTCCTGAACGGTAAGGATCAATTGCTAGTCGAAGAAGAATTGATGGAAATCAAAGACTTGAGAGCTGCAGCTATCGAGTTTTTAGATAACAATGGAGACGGAACCTGCACCTATTGTCAAGGTCCTAAAAACGCCTCCTCTTCAGATAATCCAGACAAAGCAATTATATCCTTAAAGAACGATAGAGAAACTTCTTATGCAACTTATATTTCTGTTCAAAATGAATTGGTAGCAGCCTACAATGTGCTTCGAAACAGAAGAGCACTAGAATTAGGGCCGCCTCAAGGATTTACAGATATGAATTTTGTGGAAATGCAAAAGAATTATAAAGACGCTCGCTTTGTAGGAAACAAAACAAAGTTAAAAGAAGTGATTAATCAGATAAAATTAGAGTTTCCTCAGAAACTTTCTGAAGTCCAGTAGTTTAATTAAAAAGTAAAGAAACAACATGTCAAAATTTAAAAAGAAATCTGACGGAGGCACACCGGCCATTTCAACGGCTTCACTTCCAGATATTGTATTTATGTTACTGTTCTTTTTTATGGTAGCTACTGTGATGCGCGAAAATTCACTCAAAATCCAAAATGCACTTCCTGTCGCAAACCAAGTTGAAAAACTCGATAAGAAAAACCCAGTAAGCTATATTTATATGGGTAAACCAAGTGCAGGTTATGAAAAGTTTGGAACCGAACCAAGAATTCAACTGAACGATCAATTCGCAGAGCTTTCAGAAGTAGGCGCATTTATTGGAGCTGAAAGAGCAGCCTTAAGAGAAGAATTAATTCCGTTTCTTACCGTTGCCCTTAAAGTTGACAAAGATGCCAATATGGGAATTGTAGGCGATGTTAAGTACGAACTTAGAAAAGTCAACGCGCTTAAAATTAACTACACCACCGGAGTTGGTGATGCGTTGAACAACATCAAATAAAAACGCACTTCAAAATATATAAAAGGCATTCTACTCAGAATGCCTTTTTTTATTTAATTTAGTAGTATAAAACTAGGACATACTTTATGAGATTTCGTGTATTTTTATTCCTTTTTTGCAATTTTGTAGGTGCCTATGCACAATCTAATAAAGCTGCCGAATTGGATAGTTTGTATAGAGAAGATCAAATTTATATTGGAGTTACTTATAATGCACTTGTAAATTTACCGTCTGGAGTCTCTCAAAACAGTTTTTCTACTGGGTTTCATTTGGGTATTATTAGAGATTTTCCGATCAATAAACGTCGCAATGTCGCCATTGGTTTAGGGCTTGGCTATTCCATTAATACATTCAATCAAAACATTAGAATTAGTTCAACAACCCCAACGACTTACACAATTTTAGAAGACATTAATTATTCCAAAAATAATTTCTCCCAACACCTTTTAGAAGTTCCTTTGGAATTTCGCTGGCGAACCTCTAATGCAGAAACGTATAAGTTTTGGCGGGTATATACAGGAGTAAAAATGGGGTATTTATTGGCTTCAAAATCTGTGTACAACGGCGAGCCGGGCAATGAAACACATAGAGGTTTGACAGGGTTAAATACGTGGCAGTACGGACTAACTCTGAGTGTTGGCTATAACACTTGGAACGGCTACATTTACTATGGTTTGAATCCGATTTTTGACTCCATTTCCTCTACAAACGCACAATCTATTGAAATGAATGCCTTAAAAATAGGTCTGATTTTCTATCTCTTATAGCCAGTGATTGAATAATAAAAGCTGAGGAACAACACCAACAAAAAGACCAACGGCAAGTTCTTTAGGGGTATGTGCGTTCAAATGCAATCGTGAACTTGCCATTGCACCCATAACAATCACAAAGAAGGCAAAAGTAGTGCTAAATGAATAATCATAATGCAAATTAACAAGCACCATAAAAAAGAAAGCGCCTCCAGTACTCATCATGTGAATACTTGTTTTGAATTTTAAAAGCGCTAAAATCATCCCTAAAGCTGCAGTTATTAGAGCTCCTAAAAATAAATAATGTAATTCTACGCATATAGATTTTGGTAAAAGACTAAAACTTAAATATCCTAAAATAATACTATTCAGTAATAAAGGCCAAATACGTTCTTTAGAAGATTTCAGATCAATGGACTGGACGAGTTTTATTTTCTTTAAAATAAAATACAAAATCAGAGGGACAACAACACTCCAAAGAATAATAGAAAGCAACCAAAAACTGATTTTAATGGGATGGTATTGTACAGGGGTTACAGTAAAAAAATATACAGCACCCATCCACGGCATGAGTAAGGGATGTAAAATATAAGAAACGCTTTTTAATAATGAAGTTAACATAGGTAGGATTCATACCTGTAATATTACTAAAAAATTAGTATTTAGAACACTTATAAGGCGAAAATTAAAGCTGTAAATTTAAGAATCTTATGTAAACTCAAAATGACCTGATTTATTCGGTGGCTTTTTATTTTAATTTCTTAATTTTGCGACCTTAATAGCAAGTAAAAATGAGCGCGACATTTCCTGAGTATAAAGGACTTAACTTACCAAACGTAGCAGATGAGATGCTAAAGTTTTGGGAGGATCATGATATTTTTAATAAAAGTATCACCTCTCGGGAAGGTAAACCACCCTATGTATTTTTTGAAGGCCCACCATCCGCCAATGGATTACCAGGGGTTCATCATGTTTTAGCGCGTGCTATAAAAGATATTTTCCCCCGCTATAAAACCATGAAAGGGTTTCAAGTAAACCGTAAAGCTGGCTGGGATACACATGGACTTCCTATTGAACTGGGCGTTGAAAAAGAATTGGGAATCACGAAAGAAGACATCGGTAAAACGATTTCTGTTGAAGATTATAATGCTGCCTGTAGAACTGCGGTGATGCGCTACACTGATATTTGGAATGACCTCACTCAAAAAATGGGCTACTGGGTGAATATGGACGATCCCTATGTGACCTACGATCCAAAATATATGGAAAGTGTATGGTGGCTCCTCAAACAAATTTACAACAAGAACCTTATTTATAAAGGCTATACGATTCAACCCTATTCCCCAAAAGCGGGAACAGGTTTGAGCTCCCACGAGCTGAATCAACCTGGAACATATCAAGATGTTACAGACACCACCATTGTGGCACAATTTAAAGCAAATGAGGCATCACTCCCAGAATTCTTGCAAAACGAAGGACCTGTTTTATTTTTGGCATGGACCACAACACCTTGGACGTTGCCGAGTAATACCGCTTTAACTGTAGGGCCAAAAATTGAATATGTACTCATAAAAACCTATAATCAATACACTTTTGAGGCTACAAACGTGGTAGTTGCAAAGGCCTTGGTTGGAAAACAATTTAACGGAAAATATAAAGAAGTAGAAAACGCAGAAGGATTGGAAGGCTATCAATCATCAAATAAAACCATTCCATTTTATGTTGTAAAATCGTTTACGGGAAAAGACCTTGTAGGAATCTCCTATGAGCAATTGTTAGATTATGCCTTGCCAAACGACAACCCAGAAAATGCGTTTAGAATTATTTCGGGGGATTTTGTAACCACCGAAGATGGAACTGGAATTGTACATACCGCACCAACATTTGGAGCCGATGATGCAATTGTTGCAAAGCAAGCAACACCAGAAATCCCACCATTATTAGTAAAAGATACGGATGGTAATTTAGTACCACTTGTAGATTTACAAGGACGTTTCAGACCTGAAGTTGAAGAATTTGCAGGGCGTTTTGTTAAAAATGAATACTATCCAGAAGGCGAAGCACCAGAAAAATCTGTGGATGTAGAACTGGCAATTAAGCTGAAAACAGAAAATAAAGCCTTTAAGGTTGAAAAATATAAGCACAGCTATCCAAATTGTTGGAGAACAGATAAACCTATTTTATACTATCCGTTAGATTCTTGGTTTATAAAAATCACCGAAGTAAAAGAGCAGATGTTTAATCTAAACCAAACCATTAATTGGAAGCCAAAAAGCACGGGTGAAGGCCGTTTTGGGAACTGGCTAGCAAATGCAAACGATTGGAACTTATCACGCTCACGCTATTGGGGAATTCCGCTTCCAATATGGCGAACTGAAGATGGTAAAGAAGAAATCTGTATTGGATCTGTAGAAGAACTCAAAGCAGAAATGCAAAAAGCAGTACAAGCAGGCGTTTTAGAAAATGACATTTTTGAAGATTTTGTAGTCGGCGATCATTCTCTTGAAAATTATTCAAAGATTGACTTGCATAAAAACATTGTGGATGCCATTATATTTGTATCGCCATCTGGAAAACCCATGCACCGAGAGAGCGATTTAATTGATGTATGGTTCGACTCTGGAAGTATGCCCTATGCACAATGGCATTATCCATTTGAAAACAAAGCGCTTATCGATCAGAACAAAGCCTTTCCTGCAGATTTTATTGCGGAAGGTGTCGATCAAACGCGAGGATGGTTTTATACACTCCATGCGATTGCAACCATGGTTTTTGACTCCGTGGCTTACAAAAACGTTGTTTCTAATGGATTAGTTTTAGATAAAAACGGGCAGAAAATGTCAAAACGTTTGGGCAATGCAACCGATCCTTTCGATACCTTATCCACTTATGGGGCTGATGCAACACGTTGGTATATGATTAGCAATGCGAATCCATGGGATAATTTAAAATTTGATATAGAAGGTATCGAAGAAGTTAAACGAAAGTTTTTTGGAACCTTATACAATACTTATTCCTTTTTTACGCTCTATGCAAATATTGACAAATTTAGTTATGCAGAGCCTGATATTTCCAGTCAAGACCGTCCAGAAATTGACCGTTGGATTTTATCAGAACTAAATTCGTTAACTGAAAAAGTGGATGCCTATTATGCGGACTATGAACCTACAAAAGCAGCCCGTGTGATTTCTGAATTTACACAAGAATATTTAAGCAACTGGTATGTTCGTCTGAGTAGAAGACGTTTCTGGAAAGGGGAATATGCAACAGATAAAATATCAGCCTATCAAACCTTATATACTTGCATGCTAACCATTGCTAAGCTCAGTGCGCCAATCGCTCCGTTTTTTATGGATCGTTTGTATTTAGATCTAAATTCAGCTACAAATAAAGAAACATTTGAAAGTGTTCACTTAGCAGATTTCCCATCAGTAAATGAGACTCTAATTGATAAAAACTTAGAGCGCAAAATGGAGCAAGCACAAACAATTTCATCTTTAGTTTTGTCCTTACGAGCAAAAGAAAAAATTAAAGTTCGACAGCCTTTACAAAAAATCATGATTCCGGTGAATTCCACCACTCAAAAAGAAGATATTTTAGCAGTAGTTGACTTAGTAAAACACGAAGTCAATGTAAAAGAAGTTGAATTATTAGAAGATGCGTCCGATATTTTAGTGAAACGAATCAAGCCAAATTTTAAAGCTTTGGGTCCTCGATTTGGAAAGGACATGAAGCTTATTGCCAATGCCATTCAAAACATGAATGCTGAAGATATTAAGGAAATTGAAGAAAAAGGTTTATTAGGTATTGAAATTAACGGAAAAAGTATAAATTTGGAACGCAATGATGTAGAGATTACCTCTCAAGATATCGAAGGATGGTTGGTCGCCAATCAAGGAGCTGTAACAGTTGCTTTGGATGTAACTATTTCGGAGGTTTTAAAAGAGGAAGGAATTGCGAGAGAATTGGTCAATAGAATTCAAAATTTGAGAAAAGATTCTGGATTTGAACTTACCGATCGAATTGAGGTTTATCTACAATCAGAAGCTGCTATTAAAAATGCTGTAAAACAAAACTTAGAATATATTAAACTAGAAACATTAACGGAAAAGCTACACTTAGTAGCGCAACTAGAAAAAGGTGATGACATTTCTTTTGATGCGATCAACACCAAGTTATACATCCAAAAATCCATATAATTATGTCCATTGAAAATACAAGCAGATATTCGGATACCGATTTAAAATTTTTTAAAGCAATTATTTTAAAAAAAATTGAGAAAGCGCAGCATGATTTAGATCTTATTAAAAGCGCTTATATGAACGATTTAGATAACGGAACTGAAGATACGTCGCCGACCTTTAAAGCTTTTGATGAAGGAAGCCAAGTAATGAGTAAAGAATCAAATTCTCAATTGGCCATCCGCCAAGAGAAGTTTATTAGAGACCTTAAAAACGCCTTGAACCGAATTGAAAATAAAACCTATGGTGTTTGTAGAGTGACTAAAAAACTTATCAATAAAAAACGCTTGGAGTTGGTTCCACATGCAACCTTAAGTATAGAAGCAAAGAATATGCAAAAATAAAATGTCTAAAAAACAGACATTTTTATTAGTTGTGTTGATTCTTTTTATAGATCAAGCTTCAAAAATATATATCAAAACTCATTTTGAGTTAGGGCAAGAACTGAAAATCTTTGATTGGTTTAGAATCTACTTCATTGAAAATGAAGGCATGGCGTGGGGTGCCAAACTTAGTGACATTTCTTCCTTTATCTCTGACTCGAGTGCCAAATTATCTTTAACAATTTTTAGAATCTTTGCCGTTTGTGGTATTGGCTATTGGCTTTATCAAAGTCTTCATAAAAAAACATCTAAAATCTTGACGGTTGCACTCGCTTTGGTCTTCTCTGGAGCCTTAGGAAATATTATTGACTCTGTTTTTTATGGCATTCTTTTCGATGGAAGTTTAGGACAAACAGCAACTTTATTTCCGACTGAAGGCTATGCCAACCTATTTCATGGAAAAGTAGTTGACATGCTTTATTTCCCTTTGTTTAAAGGCTATTTTCCTGAATGGATTCCATTTTTTGGAGGTAATTATTTTTCCTTTTTTGATCCTGTTTTTAATATTGCTGATATGGCGATTAGCACCGGTGTTGGATTACTTTTGGTATTCAATAAAAAAGTATTTCCAAAGTCCTCAACAGTTTAAAACGTATAAATTTTATTTGGAGTCACACAATAATCCAAAGGGACGTCATGCAATTCAACATCATGAATAACAGTTTCAGCTTCAAAAAAGGAAAGTCCAATCTTTACAGTATCCTTTGAACAGTTTTTTAAAAAAGCATCATAAAATCCTTTTCCATACCCTACACGATTTCCTGTTTTATCAAAAGCAACTAGAGGAAGAAACACCACTTCTATTTGTGTATCGTTTATTGAAATTCCATTTTCGGGTTCTGGAATATTCCAAGAATTAGGTTTTAGAATGGTGTTATCTTGCAGAAGAACATGCGACATCGTTCGAGTTTTAAAATCGCTTTTAGAAACCACAATATGTTTGTCTTTCCCTGAGAGAATAGATATGATAGGTTCAGTAAGGACCTCTTTTAAGGATTCAATTGTCAAAAATACATGAAAAAAAGAATGCTCCCATATTGGAAGTTTAAGGACTGAGTTTGCGATTTGAAGACTCAAATCGTTCACATCCTTCAAACTCAACTCTTTTCGAAGTGTTTTGTAAATCGCTCTTAACTCTGATTTTTTCACGCGTTGATTTTTGTTGAAATATAATTAACACCTTAATTATAAGCGTCTATTTCTTTCAATATAGGTTATGATAGCTTGTGCAACATTTTTTTTAGAAGCGCCTTCAATTCCTTCGAGTCCTGGGGTCGAATTGACTTCCATTATTAAAGGTCCTCGATGCGACTGTATAATATCGACTCCACAAACGGGTAATTTTAATTTTCTTGCAGCTTTCAAGGCAATCTTTTTTTCGTCTTCGTTGAGTTTATGATAAGAATAAGTTCCACCTCTGTGAAGGTTCGATCTAAATTCACCTTCCTTTCCTTGACGTTTCATAGCACCCACAACCCGATTATCTACTATTAAGGCACGTAAATCACTGCCCTTAGCTTCCGCAATGTATTCTTGTACCAATGCTCTTGCTTCTAATCCATTAAAAGCTTCTAGTACAGATTCAGCAGCATTTTTAGTTTCTGCCAAAACAACTCCAATTCCTTGTGTGCCTTCTAGTAATTTAATCACAACAGGGGAGCCACCGACATGAGCAATTACTTTTTCTACATCAGTAGAATAATTGGTAAATACTGTTTTTGGCATATCTATACCCGCCTTGGAAAGGTGTTGAAAGCTTCTTAGCTTATCTCTAGACCGTATAATGGCATCAGAAGAAACGGTCGAAAACACATTCATCATTTCAAACTGCCTGACCACTGCACACCCATAATAGGTTACCGAAGCACCTATACGCGGAATGATGGCATCCACATCATCCAGATACCTGTCGTTATAGAAAACCGTCGGCTTTTCCTTTTCAATAATCAAATCGCAATTCAAAGGATTTATGACTTCGACATGATGATTTCGACGCTCAGCTTCTTCAACAAGTCTTTGTGTTGAATACAGAGCTTCATTGCGAGATAATATTACAATATTCATACGTATTGGCTGGATTATTCCCTTGCAAGATACTAAAAATGCAAATTCAATTTTTACAATCACTGGAATTAATTACCTTTGAATTGATGAGTAATTTTAATATTGAACTTCAATTAAAAACCTTGCCGAACACACCTGGTGTTTATCAGTTTTATGATGCTAAAGGTGTTGTTATATATGTTGGTAAAGCAAAAAACTTAAAAAACCGAGTTCGCTCGTATTTTAATAAGGTTCATGATGACGGAAAAACAAATGTACTTGTTAAAAAAATTGTTGAGATTAAGCATATTGTCGTAGAAACAGAAACGGATGCTCTATTGCTCGAAAACAATCTGATTAAAAAATACCAACCCCGTTACAATGTGCTCTTAAAAGATGATAAATCCTATCCTTGGATTTGCATTAAAAAAGAACCTTTTCCAAGAGTATTCCAAACCCGACGCATGATTAAAGATGGGTCTGAATACTTTGGACCCTACACCAGTATCAAAACCGTATATACCCTTTTAGACCTTATCAAAGGGTTGTTTCCGCTTCGGACATGTAAATACGATTTGTCGAAAGAAAAAATTCACAGTCAGAAATATAAAGTATGTTTAGAATATCATTTGGGCAACTGTAAAGGAGCCTGTGAAGCCAAAGAAACGGAAGCCTCTTACTTAGAGAATATTGCCGCAATTCGTGAAATTTTAAAAGGAAATTTTAAAAATTCAATTTCGGTTTTCAAATCACAGATGAAAACCTATTCAGAAAATTTAGAGTTTGAAGCGGCACAATCTTTGAAGGAAAAATTACAAATTTTAGAAAACTATCAGGCAAAATCAACCATTGTGAATCCAAAAATCAGCAACGTAGATGTGTTTTCAATAGTGAGCGACGAAAGTTATGCCTACGTCAATTTTTTACAACTTTCTTACGGAGCAATAATTCGTTCTCATACGATGGAGCTAAAAAAGAAACTTCAAGAAAGTGATCAAGCACTCTTGGAACTTGCGATTACAGAACTCCGCCAACGTTTTGCACTCGATTCTAAAGAAATTTACGTGCCTTTTGAGGTAAATTTAGGATCAGATTTTAGGATTACGATTCCTAAAGTTGGCGATAAAAAACAACTTATTGATCTATCGCTACGGAATGCAAAGTACCAACGTTTGGAGCAGTTAAAACAGGTTAAAATAACAGATCCTGACCGTCATGTAGCGCGGATCATGGCACAGATGAAGTCTGATTTGAGACTTTCGGAAGCACCAACCCATATTGAATGTTTTGATAATTCTAATATTCAGGGAACACATCCCGTTGCTGCCTGTGTTGTTTTTAAAAATGGAAAACCTAGCAAAAAAGAATACCGGCATTTCAACATTAAAACTGTTGAAGGCCCCGACGATTATGCCTCCATGACCGAGGTGGTTTTTCGACGGTATAAACGATTGCTAGATGAAAAACAGCCATTACCACAATTAATTGTTATTGATGGAGGAAAAGGACAACTTTCCGCTGCTTTAAAGAGTTTGGACGATTTAGAGCTCCGCGGAAAAATTGCGATTATCGGAATTGCAAAACGTTTAGAAGAATTGTTCTATCCAAATGATCCAATTCCCTTATATTTAGACAAAAAAAGTGAAACCCTAAAAATCATTCAGCAACTCAGAAATGAAGCACACCGATTTGGAATTGAACACCATCGAAATAAACGAAGTAAAACAGCTTTAAATTCGGAACTGGAATCAATTGTAGGCGTTGGTGATAAAACAATTTTAGAGTTGTTAAAAAAGTTTAAGTCTGCACAACGTGTTTCATTTGCAGCTTTAGACGAATTAGAGCAAGTTATTGGAGTGTCAAAAGCTCGAATTATTTATAATTATTATCAAAACAAACCCCATGCGTAAGCTAGTTATCTTATTTTTTCTATTCTCTTTTTATGGGGGTTTTTCTCAAGAATTTGAGCGAAAAAACCCTAGAGTCGGTTTAGTTCTTAGTGGAGGGGGTGCAAAAGGATTAGCTCATATAGGAGTGTTAAAAACACTAGACAGCTTAGGGGTTCGTGTCGATTACGTTGCGGGAACAAGTATGGGCGCTGTTATGGGAGGCTTATATGCATCTGGATATACAGGAAAACAAATAGATTCTATTATTAGTGCAACCAATTTTGATTTGCTAATCTCTGATGATGTACCAAGAAAATCAAAGACATTTTATGAACGAAAAAATGCAGAAAAATATGCACTTACACTCCCTTTCAATGATTTTAAGGTTCAATTGCCATCTTCTATTTCAAGGGGGCAAAACGTGTTTAATGCACTTTCAAAATTAACTTTAAATGTGAGTGGAGTAGAAGACTTTAGCAAACTTCCGATCCCGTTTTATTGTATTGCAACAGATATGAAAACTGGAACAGAGGTTGTTTTAGATCGTGGGAATTTAGCACAAGCAATCGCAGCGAGTAGTGCCTTACCAACACTTTATCAGCCCGTAAGTTTGGACAATAAATTATTGATGGATGGAGGTATTGTGAATAATTATCCAATACAGGGTTTAGAGTCAAAAGATTTAGATATTATTATTGGAGTGGATGTTCAAGATGATCTTCTGACAATTAATAAGTTGGAATCTGTGTCAAATATTATAATTCAAATAAGCAACTTTAGAGCGACTAAAGATATGAAAAACAAGTCCAAATTAACCGACATATATATCAAACCAGAAGTTTCTGAATATTCGCTTGTTTCCTTTAAAAATAGTAATAAAATCATTAGCAAAGGACAAACAGCTGCGTCCCCTTATATAGAGGAATTAAAAACCATTGCTAAGGCACAGAATTTTAAAAAAATGAAGGCTGCGAATCCTAATTTTGATAAAATAAAAATAAATGATATTTCAATTTTTGGTCTTGAAAAATATACACCATCGTATGTAAGAGGCAAACTCAGATTTAGAACAGGAGAAACGATAAGTTTTGACGACTTTAGCAAAGGGGTTAATAACTTAGTGGCCACGAATAATTTTGACAGTTTTTTATATAAATTTTCTCCTGCTGGACAAGGCTATAATTTTATTGCGAAAGCCACGGAAGCCAAAAACACTACTTTTATAAAGTTTGGAATGCATTATGATCAGTTGTATAAAAGTGCAGCGCTACTCAACCTTACAAAAAAACAATTGCTTCTTAAAAATGATGTGCTTTCAATGGATTTTATTCTTGGTGATAACACACGTTATAATTTTGACTACTATATTGACAAGGGGTTTTACTGGAGTGTGGGGATTAATTCTAAATATATAGGGTTTAATAATTTAATAAAACCAACAAGTCTTATCAATGGGAGTTTATATCCAAATTTTGATGAAATTCAAATGGATTTTAGCGAATTTACACATCAATTTTTTGTAGAAACGTTAATTCATAAAGACTTAGCAATCAAAATAGGTATAGAACTGAAGGATTTAAAAATCACTACGAATGACAATGTATTTTCAACCTTTTTTAGCACTTCAGAATACAAGATTGAGGATAGGGAGTTTTACAGCCTTTTTGGATCGTTAAAGATTGACTCTATCGACAATAAATTTTTTCCTACGAGTGGGTTTCTCTTTGAAGGAAGGGCTAAATTTTATTTTGGATCCTCAAACTTTAGAGATGACTTTAATGAATTATCAGTCTTTAAATCACAAATTTCTAAAGCATTTAAAATTGCAGATAAGCTCGCTATGAGTATTAGTACTGAAGGGGGATTTAAAATAGGAAACAACGATAACAAGGCACTTCTTTTTGGGCTTGGAGGTTATGGCTCTAATTACTTTAACAACTATTCAACATTTTATGGATATGATTATTTTTCACTGAGTGGAAATAGTTATGTAAAATTGGATTCGACACTTGATTATGAGTTTATAAAAAACCATCATTTTAATTTTTCAGCAAACTTCGCAAACATTGGGGATGATATTTTTTTAAGTAGCGAATGGATTGAATCTCCTTTGTATGGAGGGTATTCAATTGGGTATGGACTAGAAACAATTTTTGGACCTATAGAGGTGAAATATAACTGGTCAAAAGACTCAAATGAGTCAGGTTTTTATGTTAATGTGGGTTACTGGTTTTAAATTTGAAAGCCACGTATACAATCGCAAACAAAAAATATTTTATACTAAAGAGGGATTCGTTTTATAATTTGGAATAATAATTGCAAATTTGTAACAAAATTTATTATTCTTTAAATAATAATTGGTCATTTGTTTTCATGAAAAAACTAGTAATAGCACTCTTTTTATTAATAAGTTTTCAGTTTTTAGGAGCTCAAGAACCCTCCTCTTTTCAAGTTGGGGAATGGTTACGATTCAAACTTAGCTATAGTGGATGGATGAAAGCAGGCAATGCAACTCTTGAAGTTTCTGAAAGTACCTACAAGGATAAACCTGTCTATAAAGTTATTGGTAAAGGCTGGACTACAGGTGCAATTAAATGGTTTTTTAAAGTAAAAGATCATTACGAAAGTCATTTTGACAAAATTACAGGTCAACCTTATAAGTTTGTTAGAAATATTAACGAAGGCGGTTACACTAAAAACAGAATTGTAGAGTTTGATTATACGCAAAACAAAGCATTGGTCAATGATCTGAAAGAAAACACCAATTCAACAGTTGATATTGAACAAAACATTCAAGATTTGGTTTCTGCGTATTATTATTTGAGAGATAACTACGACTCAGAAACCATTCAAGTAGGAGGCATTGTAGAACTTAATATTTTTTTTGATAATGAAATATTTTTATTCAAATTAAAATATTTAGGCCGAGAAACGATTAACACTAAATTTGGAAAAATTAAATGCATAAAATTCAGACCCTATGTGATGGCTGGTCGTGTTTTTAAAGAAGAAGAAAGCTTGACCTTATGGGTAACAGCCGACAAAAATAAAATACCAATGAAAATAAAAGCAGACTTACGCGTTGGCTCATTGAGAGCTGATTTAGAAGCTTTAAAAGGACTTAAGCACCCCTTTGAAATACAATTATAACATCTAATGACAAAAAAACCAACCACTGAAAAACTATTAAACCTTCTTGATGAAAAATACAATGCGATACATCAAGATCGTGAAGTGCATTTAGAAGGATTGTTGCACAGTAATTCAATAACGTATTGGGACTATATTCACACGGACGCTTTACTAGGGTTACAAATTCAACGCACGACTCTCCCCGATGAAATGGTTTTTATTGGCTACCACCAAATCAATGAATTGATTTTTAAAATGATCCTTTGGGAAATTAAACAAATTGCGGACGCATCCTCACTCGAAGTAGTTTTTTTTCAAGATAAGCTCATGCGAATCAGTCGCTATTTTGATATGTTAACCACCTCTTTTAATATAATGAGAGAAGGAATGGATGTTGCTCAATATAATAAATTCAGACAGACTCTGACTCCGGCCAGTGGATTTCAAAGTGCACAGTACCGTAAAATTGAATTTGCCTCTACAGAACTTATCAATCTAATTGATGTGCGTTTTCGTGCAAAAATTGACAGAGACACACCTTTTGAGCATGCCTTTGAACATTTGTATTGGCAAGCTGCTGGAAAAGATTACAAAACAGGTCAAAAATCCCCCTTACTAATCAATTTCGAAAACCGTTATAAAGAAGAATTTATCACCTTCATGAAGACTTATAACACCAAAAATATATGGACCCGTTTCAAAGAACTTTCAGTTGATAGCCAAAAAGACAAAAGCCTAATAGATGCCATGCGACATTACGACTATACAGTAAACGTTACTTGGGTAATGGCACACTACAACGCCGCAAAACATTATATTTTAGGAAAAGAAGGCGATGGAGAAGCAACAGGTGGAAGTGATTGGCAAAAATATATGCATCCAAAATACCAAAAAAGAATATTTTTTCCAGAACTTTGGAGCCAAGATGAAAAAGACAATTGGGGACATGGACTTGACTAAGTATAAAAAATATTTTAATATAAAATTTTTCTTATCGGGATTTGTAGTGGTTATTTTTTACAATCTGGTTATCAAAAGCTGTTCAGAAGACGAACTTCCGCAAGAAAATAAAGTCGAAATTCCTCAACAAGACAACTATAAATTTGGCTACAATTTTAATAACTATCAGGTTGTAAATGATACGGTTAGAAGTGGAGACAGCTTTGGTGTACTGCTCGAAAAACATCAGTTATTCTATCCCAAAATCCATCATATTGCCGAAAAAACAAAAGAAGTTTTTGATGTCCGTCGTTTGAGAATTGGAAAACCTTACACCGTTTTGTTTTCAAAAGGAGCGGTTAAAACCCCTTTAGTTTTTATATACCAACCCAACAAAGTTGAATATCTAGTTGTAGAGTTTTGTGATTCAATTATTTCTAGTATTGAAAGAAAACCCGTTAAAATTATTGAAAAAGAAACTTTTGGGTTTATCGAAAACACACTCTCCGAAACAATGGAAGATCAGGGCTTGCCTTCGCAGTTGATTTATGACATGTCAGATGATATCTATGCTTGGACCATCGATTTTTCAAGGCTTCAAAAAGGGGATAATTTTAAAGTAATTTATAACCAACGTTTTGTAGATGACTCTGTATATGCAGGGATTGAAAGCATCAAAGCAGCATTTTTTGAGCATAAAGGCGAATCCTTTTACGCTTTTAATTTTATGAACGAAGAGTCGAAGAACAATACCGATTATTTTGATGAAAATGCCAAAAGTCTTAGAAAAGCCTTTTTAAAAGCCCCTTTACAATTCAGTCGTATTTCCTCCAGATACAATTTAAAAAGAAGAATTGCCTTTTATGGAAACCGTGTCAAACCCCATAAAGGAACCGACTTTTCAGCACCTATTGGCACTCCTATTTTGGCAACAGCCAATGGAACCGTTATTGAGTCCAGACGAAAAGGAGGGAACGGTAACTATGTAAAAATAAGACATAACGCAACTTACAGTACTCAATACCTTCACATGAGTAAACGCCTAGTAAAAGTTGGAGACTACGTCAAACAAGGCGATGTAATTGGAAAAGTAGGAATGACCGGAAAAACTGCTGGTCCACACGTATGTTATCGTTTTTGGAAAAATGGCAAACAAGTCGATCCATTTCGTCAAAAACTACCAGATGCAAAAGCACTCCCAGCCTATTTAAAACCAAACTTTGAGGAATTTATCGCACCTTTGAAGCAACAACTCGATTCAATTAATTAATACTATATATTAAAAATTATCCAATGGCATTACAATCAATCAATCCAACGCAAACAAAATCCTGGACAAAATTAAAACCTCACTTTGAAGCAGTCAAGGATGCACACATGAAAACATGGTTTGCTGAAAACCCGAAGCGTGCGGATGAATTTACCATTCAATGGGAAGATTTTTATGTCGATTTTTCAAAAAATAGAATCAATTCTGAAACCATGCTTCTTTTTAAGGAACTGGCTGAGGAATTGAAGCTTAAGGATGCTATTTCAAAATATTTTGAAGGCGATATTATTAATCATACCGAAGGTAGAGCAGTACTTCACACAGCACTTAGAGCACCAAAAGAGGTTAAAGTTTTTGTAGATGATAAAAATGTTATTCCCGAAATTCATGAAGCAAAAGCCCTGATAAAAAACTTTTCTGAAGCGATCATCAATGGCACCAAAAAAGGCTACACCAACAAAACATTTACCGATATTGTAAATATTGGAATTGGCGGTTCAGATTTAGGACCCGCCATGGTTGTGGACTCTTTGGCTTTTTACGGCAACCATCTGACCCCTCATTTTGTAAGCAATGTTGATGGCGATCACGTCAATGAAGTCTTAAAGAAACTGAATCCAGAAACCACACTGTTTGTGATTGTGTCTAAAACATTCACCACTCAAGAAACGCTTTCCAATGCAAATACGATAAGAGAGTGGTTTTTAAAACACGCAACTCAAAAAGATGTCGCAAAGCATTTTGTTGCGGTTTCAACCAACACCGCCAAAGTACAAGCCTTTGGAATAGAAGCTTCGAATATTTTTCCAATGTGGGATTGGGTAGGAGGTCGTTTTTCGCTATGGAGTGCCGTAGGATTAAGCATTAGTTTAGCCGTTGGATATGATCATTTTGAAGCACTTTTAGAAGGAGCTCATAAAATGGATACACATTTTAAAGACGAAGAATTTGAAACAAACATTCCCACCGTTTTAGCCTTTTTAAGCATTTGGTATAATAACTTCTTCAAAGCAGAAAGTGAGGCAGTCATTCCGTATACTCAGTATTTGAACCAATTTGCAACCTACCTCCAACAAGCCATTATGGAAAGTAATGGTAAAAGTATTGACCGTTCAGGAACCCAAGTCGAGTACCAAACAGGGAATTTAGTTTGGGGAGAACCAGGAACCAATTCGCAACATGCTTTTTTTCAATTAATTCACCAAGGGACAAAACTTATTCCTGCAGACTTTATTGGGTTTACGCAATCTTTACATGGTAATAAAGACCATCAAGATAAATTGATTTCTAACTTTTTTGCACAAACAGAAGCCTTGTTAAATGGAAAAACAGAAGCCGAAGTACAGGCAGAAGGTACAGCAGACGCTATTGTCCCTTTCAAGATATTTGAGGGCAATAAACCAACAAACACTATTTTTATCAACCAACTCACCCCTGAAAGTTTAGGAAAATTAATTGCGATGTACGAACACAAAATATTTGTTCAAGGTGTGGTTTGGAATGTTTTTAGTTATGACCAGTTTGGGGTTGAGTTAGGGAAGCAACTCGCAACAAAAATTCTGGATGAGATCAATTCTGATGTTTTAAGTAACCATGATTCTTCCACTGTTAACCTTCTTAAACACTACCAGTCTAACAGTCAATAAACTCGTAACTGTTTATTAACAATCAGGATTGTATTGTTAATATTAAGATAAATAATTAGGTTTTTTTATGTGTACTTTTGCTTAACTAATTAATCAAAAATTTAAACATGAAAAAACTTAAACAACTTTTATCTTTAGCCTTGGTTGTGTGTGCCTTCTCAGTTGCTGCTCAAAGCACTATTACGGGTACAGTTATCGATGCTGGACAAGCGCCTTTACCAGGGGCTACAATCGTAGAGAAAGGAACGTCTAATGGGGTGTCTTCTGATTTCGACGGAAACTTTACAATTACTTCATCAAGTTCAACAGGTGAGATTACAATCTCCTATGTTGGCTATGTAACTACAACAATAGCTTTTTCTGGAGATTTGGATCTTGGATCTGTTTCTCTAGAAGCCAGTGAATTAGGCTTAGAAGAAGTTCAACTTTTTGCATCTGTTGCAGTAGACAGAAAAACACCAGTTGCGGTTTCAACAATTAGAGCGGCTGATATTGAGCTTAAACTTGGAACTCAAGAATTCCCAGAAATCCTAAAATCAACACCAGGAGTCTATGCGACTAGGTCTGGTGGTGGATATGGAGATGGACGTATAAACTTACGTGGATTTAGTTCCGAAAATGTAGGTGTACTTATCAACGGAATTCCAGTTAATGACATGGAAAACGGAAGACTTTATTGGTCTAACTGGGCTGGTTTAGGAGACGTAACAAGCTCAATGCAAGTGCAAAGAGGTTTAGGAGCCTCAAGAGTTGCTATCCCTTCTATTGGAGGAACAATTAACATTGTAACTAAAACAACAGACGTTGAAGCTGGTGGATCTGTACGAATGGGAACTGCAAATGATGGATACCAAAAATATGGAATGACCTATTCAACAGGTCTAATGGACAACGGCTTTGCGGCTACAGTATCGCTTGCTAAAATCTTTGGAGATGGCTATGTCGATGGAACTGAATTTGATGGGTTCAACTACTTCGTTAACTTATCTAAACAAATAAATGACAATCATAAACTTTCATTTACTGCTTTTGGTGCAAAACAAACGCATGGACAACGTTACAACAGACGAACCATAGCTCAAAACAGAGCTACTGAACAAGGAGGAAAACGATTCAACCCAGATTGGGGAATCAGAAATGGAGAAGTAGAACACTTATCTTATAACTTTTATCACAAACCACAAATAGCATTAAACCACTATTGGGATGTTAATGACAACACTTCAATTTCAACGGCACTTTATGCTTCATTTGGAAATGGTGGAGGAAGAAGACAGCGTGGGTCTAAATTTTATGAAGACAGCTACCGTTTAGGAGATGTAGATCAGCCAATTGATTTTGATCAAATTGCTCAAGAAAATATTGACAGAGGTGCACTTGGATCTTCAGACATCTTTGCATCTTCTAGAAATGCACACAACTGGTATGGCTTATTATCGACATTGAAAACAAATCTTACGGAGGATCTTGTACTTTCAGGAGGTGTTGATGCACGTTACTATGTAGGGTCTCACTGGTATGAAGTTGCAGATCTTTTAGGAGGTCAGTTTTATATTAATGAAAGCGACGACGAAAATACGTTTGGACAAGCCCTAAAAGTGGGTGATCGTTTTAACAAAGATTATGACGGTATAGTTTTAAGAAGCGGTCTTTTTGCACAAGCAGAATATGCGCCAAGCACAGACTTATCAATTTTTGTTGCAACTGCGATTTCTAACACTACATATAGTAAAAAAGAATTTATGTATTATGCTCCCGACGATCCAGCACGTGAATCAGACAAAGTTGACTTCCTAGGCTACAGTATCAAAGGGGGTGCAAATTACAATATAGATAATACAAACAATGTATTTGTGAATATTGGATACTTTTCAAAAGCACCTTTCTTAGACGGAAATGTTTTTCAAAGTGACAGCTCAACAGCATTTAACGAAGAAGCATTAAATGAAAAAGTATTCAGTGCAGAACTTGGATATGGATTTAGAAGTGATAAACTTTCAGCAAACGTAAATATCTATTACACCACATGGATTGATAAATCTTTAACCGGAAGTGTTTTTGATCCAGACAATCAAGGAGAGCGAATCAACTACAACATTGCGGGTCTTGATGCTTTGCACACTGGAGTAGAAGTTGATTTCGTATACCGTGCTACAGATGCAATATCCTTTACGGGTATGGCTTCTATCGGAAACTGGAACTGGAAAAATGATGCTGGGGGTAGTTTATTTGATGAAGGTGGACAGCTTATTGAAACGATTAACGTATATGCAAAAGATTTAAAAGTATCGGATGCTGCACAAACAACCTTCGCTTTAGGATCTAAATTTAAATTGATGGACCAAACATCGTTTTATGTAGATTATAATTATGCGTCTGACTTGTATGCAAGTTACAGAATTACCGACAGAAATGATGAAACCAACAGAGCGGATTCATGGGAATTACCAGCTTATGGTTTATTGGATATGGGCTTAAATCATGGCTTTAGTTTTGGTCAATTTGATGCTTCCTTATCAGCAAGAATGAACAATGTTTTGAATACAGAATATATTTCAGATGCCCGAGATGGCGCGGACTCAACTGCACAAACAGCAGGAGTATATTACGGAGCAGGAAGAACATTCAGTCTTGGATTAAAAATTAATTTCTAAAAAATAAGAAAATGAAAAAAATAATTTATTTACTAACCCTTTCGGCGTTCGTTTTTACAGCATGTGACCCGAATGAAGACATCAATGCAGAAATTGATGCACAAGAAAACCCTATTGTAGGCAATGCAACATATACCTTTACAGATGAAGATTATGAAGCATTAGAATTAGATTTTGGCAATTTTTCATCGGTAGATGATGCAAAAACAATGATTGCGCCTTACTTACAAACGATCGCGCCTTTTCAATACTGGGGCAATGGATCTTCGGTAACGGTAAACTATGAGCTTTTTGTAGGTTCAGCCGAAGGCGTAAGTGATTACACCTATGCGGATTCTTATGAACTCACAAATGCGGATTACGCTGCAACTGGAAGTGATGCTTCTGGATTCTATCCAAATGTAGATCCAACGGATGAGATTCCAGCTGTTCTTGATGCACAAATTTCAGATCCTACTGAAGGGCAGATCTTATTGGTGGAGTACGATCAATATATCGATACGCCAGATGTTGGTTTAACTAATTTTTATCAAGCGACATTTCCAGCAGATTTTGAAGATTTTGAGCTTATTGATGCTTCTGGATCTCTTGATGCTTGGACTACTGGATCTAGTAATGTTCAAGGTTCTGGTTATGATGGAGCTGCTCAAGCCAATGAAGAATGGCTAATTTCACCAGAAATTGACTTATCCGGTGCATCTGATTTGTTATTCCAAATCACACAAGAAATTGACCTTTTTGGTGCTGACGTTTCTTTATTTGATATTTTAATTGCTACCGATTACAATACAGGTGGAGACGTTGCAACAGCAAATTGGACGGCATTGAGCTTTGATAAAACAATTTTCGGTAATATGACCACGTCTGAAGATTTTGATTTTTCTGCATACGATGGAGAATCAATTCATATCGCTCTTAAATACAGCTCTACAGATTCGGAATCTCCAAGATGGAGAATTCAAAACTTTGCGGTAAAAGCGATTGGAGTTTCTGGAGACTCTGTAAATTACGGGGCATATTATATGTATTCTGATGGTTCTTGGGAATTAGCAGAAAACGTATATTATTTAAGTTCTGCTGATTTTGATTCTATGGGTGAAGGTTCTGGAGAACCAGGAAGATTTGATAATTTCTCAAGTTCTATTTCTCCAAATAGTTATCTTCCTGCCTTTTTAGCGATCAACTTCCCTTACGGACAAGAAGAGGAGGAGCTAATCGTAACTTATGCTTACTACTCAAGTTCAAGTGGCGCACAAGTAAGAGGGAACCTCTACACTTTTACAGATGGCGTATGGATGGCACACCAGTCCACTATTTCGACCTCATTACAGTTTGGTCATGACGGAACACAATGGGTTCCAGACAACACCATCAGATATACTCTAGTTGATGCAGATTATTCTAATGTCGCAAGTGCGCTACTCACTACACCAGGTTTTGAAGATGCTGCTGGAAACTTAGACAACTACGGAAACTTCAACAGAACTGGATCTGGTACAAGTTGGAGTGACGAGATGATGGTCACTGCTATGGGTGTTGTGTTAGATAGCATAGACCCATCTGCTGAGGACGGACAGAAATACATTACAACTTTTAATGTTTATGACGGTTCTAGTGGAACTCAAGAACTTTCTCTTATAAAAGAAGATGGTGCTTGGATTTTAAACTAACACCAAATAAAATAAAATTAAAACCCTCACGAAGTGGGGGTTTTTTTATGCCTAAAATTCTCGTACTTTTGTAGAAACTTATAAATCACACACCATGATTCAAACAATTCATTCCTATTGGGCTTACTTAGTACTTGCTGTTCTTGTTTTAGCTGTTTTTAAATCTCTTGTAGGCTTCTTTGGAAAAAAAGATTATGACGCAAAAGCATTTCGAGTGTCGCTATTTACGTTGATCGTTTCTCATATTCAATTGCTTATTGGATTGCTGTTGTACTTTACTTCGGAACGTTTTGGTTTGTGGAGTGATTTAGGCGTCGGAGAAGTGATGAAGAACGCAAACATACGCCTATACCTTGTAGAGCATCCAACCATCAATATTTTGGCTGTAGCCTTGATTACCATAGGGTATTCTAAACACAAGAAAAAATTAATTTCGGGACCTAAATACAAAACCATTGCGATTTTTTATACCATCGCCTTAATTTTGATTCTGTCAAGAATTCCATGGGATGTTTGGCCTAACTAGCACTTATAAAAAAGCAGCCATTAGGCCGCTTTTTTTTATGAATAGAGGCGAATGAAATTACTCCACTTCTTTAATAACGTGTACATAGACAGGAAAGTGATCGCTGTAGCCCCCTGTGAATCCACCATAAGAAAAGCTTCTGAAGGGATACCCTTTATAACGTCCCTTTTTACTGATAAGGAATTGCTTGTTAAAAATTCCCGCCTTGAAAAATCTAAAAGACGAAAAATCTTCTTCCAACAGTGGTTGGGTCACTAAAATTTGATCAAATAAACTCCATGCATCTCTGTAAGCATTGGATCCCAAGCCCGCCTTAAAAAAGCCTTCCATTGGGTTGTATAACCCTTTAAGCCCAACCGATCCTTTGTTCTTTTTGGCTTTAAGTACTTTTTTAAAACTTGCGTTTGTGGGGTTGTCATTAAAATCGCCCATCGTAAATATTTTAGCATACGGATCGTTCGCTTGTAACGAATCAATCAAACGTTTATTGAGCGTCGCTGCCGCCATACGTTTGGAGCGGCTTTTAGCCTCTCCACCACTTCGAGAGGGCCAGTGATTGACAATCAAATGAATCAAATCGCCTTCCAAATAACCACTCACCAACAATTGGTCTCTAGTGTAATCGCGTTTATCTCTTTTGACATCAAATAATTTTAACTCATGAGCGCTTGTACTTATTGGAACAAACAATGCTTTTTGATACATTAATGCCACATCAATACTCCGCTCATCAGGAGATTCAAAATGTACAATTCCATAGTCTTTTGATAATAAAGCAGGGTCGTTTGCTAGATCTTCTACAACAGATCGGTTTTCTACTTCACAAATTCCAATAACAGCAGGGGTGTTTTTAGAAACGTCTGCTCCAATTTGTGAAATGACATAAGCCATATTCTTCACTTTTTTGTTGTAAACTTCCTGACGGTTATACTTCAGTTCCATGATTGGACTTCTCTCGTCAAATTTGTTGGGGTCATTAATGGTGTCAAACAAGTTTTCTACATTATAGAATGCAATGGTATGCACTTTAAACTTTCGTTTGTTTTGAGATTCCGTAGAAACACTAAAAAATACAGTGATGAGAAATGTAAACAAATAAAATTTAATACTTCTCTGATATGATTCTGGCGCCATAAAATATTGTGTATAATTACTTCGTTCAAAAGTATAAATTTTAAAATCAATAATGTAAATTTGTTCAACCAATTATTAACAAACAAATTTAAAAACCAACATGAAAAAAAATAGTATTATTTTTTTGATCGGTTTACTAACGTTCTGTACAGCTTTTGCACAACAAACTGTTGTTAAGGGAAGTGTCAAGGATTTAACTTCAAACCAAGCTTTGGCAGAAGTGACTGTTACCTTTGAGGGAATGTTATTAAGCACACAAACAGATGCCCTCGGGGTGTTTGTGTTTTCTTCCGATGTACCATTAGGAGAGCAGGTATTGAGCCTCACTAAACAGGGGTATCTTTTAGCGCGTTATCCAATTGTTGTCAATGAAGGAGAAACCTTAGAGATTCAAGACATGATGATGTCTTTAGATGACTCTGACGATGATTTGTTTACCATTACATTGTCAGATGATGAACTCAATGACGATACTAGTGGTGCCGATAACATCTCCGGATTATTATCATCTTCTCAAGATGTATTTCAACGTGCGGCGGCTTTTGAATTCAGTCCATCGTTTTTTAGAGTTCGTGGACTCAATACCGATAATGGAAATGTATTGATGAACGGAATCGAAATGAACAAAGTATTTAACGGAAGACCACAATGGAGCAACTGGGGAGGTTTAAACGATGTCCTTAGAAACCAAGAGTTAACCACTGGGTTGGCACCGTCCTCTTATAACTTTGGAGGAATCTTAGGAACGACTAACATTAACCTAAGAGCGTCTGAATACCGAAGTGGCTCACGTGTTACCTATTCATCTTCAAACAGAAGTTATACCAACAGAGTCATGGCAACCCATGCATCTGGAATGGTCAAAGGGGGCTGGTCTTATGCCTTTTCTTTAGGAAGACGTTGGGGTAACGAAGGGTTTCAAGATGGAACATTTTACGATGCTAATTCATTTTTTGTGTCTGTTGAAAAGAAAATCAACGACAAGCATAGTCTTAACTTCACAGGATTTTATACACCAAACAGGCGTGGGAAATCCTCTCCAAATACGCAAGAAGTATATGATTTAAAAGACATTAAGTACAACGAATATTGGGGATACCATGATGGCGAAAAGCGCAACTCGCGTGTCAGACGTATTGCAGAACCTGTTTTAATGTTGAACCATTATTGGGATATTACAGAAAAAACGAGTTTAAACACCAATGTTGCTTACCAATTTGGAGAGCTCGGAAATAGCCGTTTGGACTATGCTGGAGGTGCCAATCCAAGTCCAGCGTATTATCAAGGATTGCCCAGTTACTTTTTGGCAGATAATGATGGACCGGATTTAGCGGGGGCCTATGATGCCTATCAAAATTTTACAGAAGGGGGTCAACTCGATTGGAACCGTCTTTACGACGCCAACCTAACAAATAATATTACAGGAGACTATGCGGCTTATGTGTTGTATGAAGACCGAAGCGACGACACACAATTTACGATGAATACTATCATCAACTCAGACGTCTCTGAAAATGTAACCCTGAATGCTGCCGTGAATTACAAACGATTAAAGTCGCATAATTTTGCAGAAATCATTGATATGTTAGGCAGCACAACAGGGTATCTTAACGTAGATTCTTTTGATCAATTTCAGTTTGACTTGCAAAACCCAAACCAAGTTGTTGGTGAAGGCGACACCTTTAGATACAACTACAACTTAGACGCCAACATACTTAGCATGTTTGCTCAAGCACAGTTTAAATATAATAAGGTTGATTTTTTCTTAGCGGTAAGCAATACTAAAACGATTTACCAAAGAGAAGGCTTGTACCAAAGTGAGGCATATGAAGACAATTCCTTCGGTAAAGGCGAAAAAATTGAATTTACGGGTGTTGGTGCCAAAGGGGGATTCACTTATAAGTTCTCTGGCAAACATTTATTAGTCGCTAATGCAGGTTATTTAACAAAAGCACCGACCATTCGTAACACTTTTTCTAATTCTAGAGACAACCATGCCATAGTAGGGGATCAATCGGGCTTTGGAATAACAGAAGAAAAAATCACTTCCTTTGATTTGAACTATGTTTACAGATCACCGATTGTCAAAGCACGATTGACGGGGTATTTTACCAAGATGCAAGATGCTAATGAAGTATCGTTTTATTATGCAGATGGTATTAGTGGTGTTGATTCAGGTACGGCCTTTGTTCAAGAAATTCTCGAAGGGATTGACAAAAAACATCTAGGGATTGAATTTGGGATTGAAGCCCAAGTGACTCCAACCATCAAATTAACTGGAGTCGCTTCTGTGGGACAATATACCTATGATAACAATCCAAACTTATTATTATCGTCTAGTGACTTTGTTGATGGATTAGATTTTGGGGAAGCTAATTTAAAAGATTATAAAATTGCAGGCGGTCCACAACGCGCATTTTCTTTAGGATTTGAATACCGCGATCCTAATTACTGGTGGTTTGGGACCACGGCAAACTTTATGTCGAATGCCTATGTGGATGTATCTCCTTTAACGCGTACAGAGAATTTTTACCTAGATACAGACGGATTCCCGTTTCCAGATTACGACCCAACACTTGCAAAAGAATTGCTAAGACAAGAGAAATTTGATTCTTATATGGTATGGAATGCCGTAGGAGGAAAATCTTGGAAAATTGGCGACAAGTATATCAGTCTGTTTGTAAGTCTGAATAATATTCTCAATACCGAATTTAAAACTGGTGGATTTGAGCAAGGAAGAAATGCTAACTATCAATCTTTAAAAGAAGATGTTAGTGCACCAAAACGACGTTTTGGACCCAAGTACTGGTTTGGCCGTGGGACAACGTATTTCTTAAACCTAAATCTAAGATTCTAATAAAAAAAATAAACATTAATATATCATATTATGAAAACAATAAATTTTAAAAACTATCTTTTAGCACTCTTAGCCAGTGTTGCTATTGTGTCTTGTGTACAAGACGATGATTTTTCGGTTCCAGAAAGTTTAGGAACAGAAGAAAACAGAGCGCTTAATGAATTACTTTCTGGTGGTGTAAACCTAGTGTCAATTTCTGAATTGAAAGCGATGTACGATTCGGATCCAAATGGTGATGGTAATAATAATGATGCCATTCCTTTTCGAGTGGATACCGATATCGCTATCAAAGGCTATGTAACGTCTTCAGATTTAACAGGAAACTTCTATAAAGAGGTATACTTACAAGACAGCCCAGAAAACCCTACTACTGCCATTAAAGTTATTTTGAGCCAAGTAGATTCATATAACAGATTTAACAAGGGTCGAGAGGTTTACATTCGTTTGAATCCAACATTCGAAAATGGAGCACCAGGCGGACTATACATTGGAGAAGAACGTACAGGAAATGAAGTCATTACCATTGGTGGTGGAACTGAAAGTGACCAATACGGAACTACGGTAACAAGTTTATCACAAAATCAAATGAACGCAACAATGTTGAGATCTGAAATCACTGCAGAAATTGTACCATTGAATGTGCAGTTTTCTCAAATATCAAGTGATCATATTGGGATGTTTGTACAAATAGACAATGTGGAGTTTGAGGATAATTTGGATGGTCTCCGTTATTTTGATCCTTCTGAAGATTACGATACTCAAAGAACCTTACAGTCTTGTTCGGGCTTTAGTTATTCAAATATGAATATTGAAACGAGCTCATTTGCAAATTTTAAAAATGAGATGTTACCAACGGGTAATGGATCTATAGGAGGGCTTGTAGTTAAAACCTATGATGGAAGTAGTTTGGTATTGGCATTAAATACAACTGATGATGTAGATTTCAATGGTGAGCGTTGTGAATTATTAAATGTAGATGATTTTAATCTTCTTTTTGAAGAGGACTTTGAAGCATACTCAAATTTTGATGCGATTTCTGGTGATTGGACAAATTATATTGAAGAAGGAACTAGAGATTGGATCGCGAGAACCACAACTGACACGGGCAACCCTGGAAGTAGAATTGCTCAAATTAGCGCCTACAATTCTGGTGACGTTAGTACTGTTTCCTGGTTAATTACCCCAGGAATTGATTTAGACGCTCAGGAATTTGAATTCTTTGACTTTGAGTCCTCAAACAGTTATAGTGATGGCAGTGAATTAGAGTTGTTAATTTCTACAGATTGGGATGGAACAGATTCAGGAGTATCTTCAGCGACTTGGACATCACTTCCAGGAACAATTGTTCCTGATGATACCTATTACAAGGACTGGGTTTACTCTGGATTAGTAGATCTAAGCCCGTATTCTGGAACTGCGCATATCGCTTTTAAATACACAGCCAATTCAGGGAATACTGGGACCTATGAAATTGATAATGTAAAAGTATTAGTTCAGAATTAATACTAAAACAAAGTTATAAATTTAAAAAACCTGTGATCCCATCACAGGTTTTTTTCTATATTGGTGATTATGAACTTTTTCAATCAACTCTATCTGACTGTTTTTAATCGATTTAAAGGCCGTTACAAACAAAAGGCAAATAGTATAGCATTGTTTTATACTTCGGTGCTACAAGTTGCGCTTCTCTTTCTGGGTGGGGTTTTCTTTATTAAGTTTTTAGAACAAATGAAAGTCGTAGTCATGTCGAGCACCAATACATGGGTGCTTTTTATTATGACAGCTCTATTTATTCACTTTAAAAATTGGGTGAATTACAGCGGTCGCAAACGCCGTGTATTAAATGCTAAATTGTCCAGCAAAAAAGACTTGGGCTATTCGCTATTTATTCTCATGGCATTGCCCATCGCCATTATTGCCTTATCCGTTTTGTTTTATAAAGCGGTTTAAAATAAAAAAAGTCCCGCATTTGCGGGACTTTTTTTATACGATAAAATTTTTCAGTCCTTACTCATCATTTGGATTCCCTTCCAAAATAAAGAACTCAGAACGTCTGTTCAATTGGTGTTCGTCTTCAGTACAATTTCCACCACAATCCACATTAGGTGAAGTTTCTCCTTTGCCTGATCCTGTAATTCTGCTGGCATCAATTCCTTTAGAAATCACATACTGTGCGGTTGTTTTGGCACGTCGATCCGATAAGGATAAGTTATATGAAGCGGATCCACGCGAATCGGTATGCGATTCTGCACTGATTACAATCGACTCGTATTTGGTCATTAATTGTACGAGTTTATCCAATTCAAAAGCCGCCTGAGCCGTAATGTTCGATTTGTCAAAATCAAAGTAAATAGGATTTAAAACGACTTTGTTTGCAAGGATAATTTCCTCAATAGGAGTCAAGAGAATTTCTACAGAAACTTCTTCTTCACTTGTTCCTTCAACGGTGGCCATACCACTCTCATAATCTACTTTAGAACCGGTAAGTAGAGTGTCCACATCACATTCGATGATGTACTCTACAATGCCTTGTGCATTGGATACTTTAGTTCCAAAAACAGTCCCTTCAGAATCTTTGATATCTACTGAAGCACCTTCTAAGACCAAGCCTGTTTCGCTGTCTTTTACAGTAACGGTCATCAATACATCACAGATTGGTTGTAATTTCTTAATCGCATAGATATCATCGCTTCCTTTTCCACCTTCTCTGTTAGAAGATACAAACCCTTCTTCAGTTTCTTCATTCATACTAAATGCAAAATCGTCGGCATTTCCATTCACTGGGATTCCTATATTTCGAACAGGACCTACTTTTCCATCGACTATCTTTGCAAAAAACACATCTAAACCTCCAAGTCCTAAATGACCATTTGAAGAAAAATATAACGTGTTACTTGAGCTGATAAATGGAAACATTTCTTGTCCCTCCGTATTAAGTTTTTGCCCCATATTTGTAGCTTCCCCAACAGAGCCATCTGCGTTAATAGGGGCACTGTAAATATCAAATTGACCATAACCTCCTGTTTTGTCCGAAGCAAAATACAAGGTGCTCCCATCGGCACTTACTGCTGGGTTTTTGACAGAATAACTATCTCCATTTAAAGACAAGGCTTCCGCTTCTGACCATTGACCTTCTTGCTTGACACTTTTGTAAAGGTTTAAAACACTGATTTTGTATTTAGTCAAAGAATCTCTTACAAAAACTTTGTCGTAATAACTTTCGCGAGAAAAGTACATTGTATTTCCATCCGGAGAAAAGCTAACGGTTCCTTCGTGGTATTTTGTATTTATATTTTCCTTAATAATCGCAGGCATTTGAAATCCGCCTTCACTATCTTCCGTTGCGGTATAGATATCTAAAAAAGGCTCGTCATTCCATCCGTATGTTTTACGATTGTTGTTTCTGGCAGAAGTAAAATATAGCTTCCCGTCTTTTAGGGTGCCTCCAAAATCAGAAACCTCCGAGTTGATCGGTAAATTTTGAACATTAAACTTTTTGCCTTTCTCTAAAATTTTAGGCAAATAATTAGGATTGGATTTAAATGCAGTGGCTCTGTGATCTGCCGGTCGCATGGATGCAAATTTTCCTAACTGGATGTTCGATTCTTCATATTTTCCGTTTGCTTTTAGCATTTGAGAATAGTTATAAATCATCTCAGGGTTTGAAGTCGTTTCTAATGCTTTTGCATACCACTTTTCGGCTTCTACTGTTTTGAATACGTTGTAATAGCATTCGGCAAGTTGGCCATAGACATAAGCATCCGCGTCTCCTTTATTTGCTAATTTTAAGTAGTCTTCTGCAGCTTCTACAAATTGGAATTTATTAAAATGCTTGTCTGCTTTTTTTGTGGCATTACTTTGAGCAGTTAAGAAAAAGCTACTCGTAATGGTAATAATAAAAATTGATATAATATTTTTCATAATGTAATTATTAACTTAGATTAGAAATAACGTGGAGATCTTGAAACTTTAGTTGAAAAATTAAGGTCAAAATTAATAAAGATTTCATGAGATGAGTTGGTAACAATATCCAAATCTGATTGAATCGCATCATAAGCATATCCAATTCTTAGAGTGTCCATTACCTGAAAATTAATCATACCACTAAAGGAATCTTCTAATCGATATCCCACACCAACTTCTACAATATCATACATAAAAACATTTGCATTTATATCATAACTAATAGGTGCATCAAATGCATATTTTATAAGAGTGTGTGGTTTTAGTTTAAAGTTTTCTGAAAGATCAAACACATATCCTGCTGCTGCAAAAGCATGCTCCGACTCAGAACCAATTTTAGTGCCGTTAGCATCTAAATGGACACCGTTCAGAATGTTTGGGATTGATACAGAAATATAGTATTTACTTGGCTTATAAAAATACACCCCAGCTCCAACGTTTGGAGTTGTTTCATTGATTGCATTTGCAAAAAATGGATCCCCTTGATCTACCAGTGTTATTTGATTTTCTGCAATCGCTATGTCATGAAAGGTAAACCCTCCCTTAACTCCAAATGCTAATTTGGTAACGGTTCCTACAGGAATCGTATAAGAGAAATCTACATAGGCATTGGTTTCCTTTACAGGGCCAATTTGATCGGATATTATTGACAGCCCTAAACCAACTTTTTTCCCAACAGGGGAGTGAATATTAAAAGTAAATGTTTCGGGACCTCCATCGAGTCCAACCCATTGGCTACGGTACAACGCTCCAACGGCTAAGCCTTCTGTTGATCCTGTATAAGCGGGATTGATAATATTCATATTATACATATACTGCGTGTATTGTGGGTCCTGCTGAGCATTCACCTGAAGTGCACACAGTATTGTAAATAAAATTATTACTAAATTTTTCATTATTGATTGTTATTATATTGGTTAGTAATTTAGGTATATCCAGCTTGTTATTGGTGTTCTTCCAGAATTAAATTGAATCACATAGAAATAAGTTCCAACAGGCAATAAGTCGTTAGAATTTGAATTTCCAGAACTCGCATCCTGTCCACACCATTGGCTTGTATAATCATTCAATTCAAATACCTTGACTCCATATCTGTTATAGATTTCAGCTTTGACAATATCATCAGATGCTTCTAAATGATCTAAAACAAGACAGTCATTCATCCCATCGCCATTTGGTGACAGTCCTTGAGGAATATCCACACAGTCAGCGTTCATAAAGCTAGCAACTTCAATTAATGTTGATGCTTCACACATTGTCTCAAGATCTATAACTACAGCTTCCACAAATCCGAGCGGCAGTCCTGCAGTATGTGTATAGGTGTAATCTGACCCTGATTGAACTTCTGTTCCATCAACATACCAAACATATTCGAGATCGCTTCCTAAAAGATCTGTATTCAAAACATTCACAGAAAGCTCTTTATCTTCATTCATACATTTTCTGAAAACGGTATTATTTTCGAGTTGTGGTATAACTCCGTTGACCACTTCAATCAATGTTGATGCTTCACATGTCGTCTCAAGATCGACAACCACAACTTCCACAAATCCAAGAGGCAGTCCTGGAGTATGTATGAAGGTGGATTCTGCACCTGATTGAACTTCTGTTCCATCAACATACCAAACATATTCGAGATCACTTCCTAAAAGATCTGCATTTAGAACGTTTACAGAAAGCTCTGTTTCCCCATTAATACATTTTGTGAAAACAGTATCATTTTCAAGTTGAGGAGTAACGCCATTAACCAATGTAATTATGGTATCACCATAACAATTTCTTTCATCAATTACAGTGACAAAGTACTCGCCAATTTGATCTGATCCTGCTGGGACTATATAAGTATTATCAGGACCGACTTGAACGTCATTGCCATCGTATGTCCAATAATAGGTCAGTGTTTCTGGAACATCTGAATTTGTAACAGTGACTTCCAAAACACTGTCTTGATCTGAACAACTATAAACGATGCTTTCAGTCGGAATTGGTTCTGGTGTTGGGTAGATCCCTACATCCACTGTATCTGTTATAGTAGCTGTTCCACCAATACAAAGGCTGTATGTAATTGCTGCGGTATATGTGGTTGTTTCAGTAGGGGATACTGTTACGGTTTCACCAGTTCCTATTGAGGTTGTTCCATCAAACCATTCAATTGTGAAATCAGGGTCTCCTAATGAGGGAGTAAATCTCCAAAATTCATCTGTCGCATCCCAAACACTTGTGTTTCTGTCTGGAGGTGTAAACGCAACTGTTCCAGGAATGTTCTGAACTCCTACAACAGCATTACCACCATTCCAAGAGCTACAGGTTGGTTTGTTATAAATATTGACATCAATTGCGTTAGACGATTCATAAAGAATAATTTGTGTACTTGACTTGAGATCATTACAAGAACTTCCAAAATGACAAACTTCAGAATAGTTGACCACAAATTGTCTTGAAGGTGTAGCACCCAATACAACATAATTGATATCTCCACAAACGGAAGGATCGATATCATGACCAACTCCAAATATGTTTGCTTCTGACAAGGTTGAATTAGAAGAGTTAGGTAAGGTGTCACCTGAACCTAAACTATATCCATTACCACTACCTGCATTCTCTAATTCAAAAGAGAGTACACCGTTTGAACCTATTAAAATTTGACTGTAAGTGTCTCCAAAGAAACAGAATTCAAATCCTAAGTCAATAACGTCTGACCATGTATCGTCTATATCTAAACTTGTTGGGGTCCCTCCAGTAATACCAGGCGTCGGACAGCCCTCTTGTGAGTTAATTTCATAAGATGTTGTGTCTTGCCCTAAAAGATGGTAGGTAGCGGTTAAATTAGTGCTAGTCCCTTCACAAAATGCAGTGTCTTCTCCAGCATATATAATTGAACAATCGTTTGGTGGTGGTGGACATAAAAAAGTCAATGCACCACTACTCACTACACAAGAGTCATCATCGCCGTTTACAGTTTCAATTGTAACGTTGACGCCCGCTGTGTAAGGACCAAAAGTAACTACACCAGTGCTCGTCACGGTCTGTTCTGCACTTGCTAAGTTGTCAGAAATAATTACCGAGCTTGCACTTCCTAAATCAGAAACATCAACTTCAATATAGAAATCTTGACTCACTTCACAGTCTCCTAAGATATTAAAATCAACAGTTTGTGTGATACAGCTTTTGCAGCTGACATCAAAATCCCATGGGGTGTAGAAAGTACTTCCATCACAACTGCTAAAAGTATCGGAATCCACTTCTATATACATTGATGTTGAAGTTGATTCAACTACCAGACCGGTAAAATCATTTGTGTTATTCGTATTGTTGTTAAACAACACTGTTCCGGTGTTATCAAGACCATCATATATAGTAAGATTATCAAAGCCGCCTTCAATGGTACCCGCATTAAATGTTACTGACAACGGAAAGCCTGTTGTTGAGGTAAATACCCAAAACATGGTGTCACTATTTGTGTAACAATAATTTATGTTTACAGGAGCTCCCGATGCACAGTCCACGGTAAAGTTGGTTTGTTGCATCGTCGTAAAAGTTACCGGTCCAGACCATGTAGAATAGCCATCCGCAGTTCCACAATCGGCACGCACATACACATCATAGGTTGTTTCAAAATCCAATCCTGTGAATTGTGTAGAAGTTACGGTTGCAGCAGTTCCACTACCCGTTGGAGCAGGATCACCTGTTGGAACAATTACATATTCCCACGTACTATTTCCTGTTCCCGCAGTCCAATCAAAATCAGCTGTACTGCCAGAAACATTCGAAATTGTCAGTGCTGTGGGAGGATAACAACTTGGTGGTGGTGCACAAGAGACTAAAATTTCATATCCAGGATCATTAACAGAACCATCACTGTCAAATACAAAGGTTAAGGCTCCAGTGGCATCTGTTGACGAAATTGGATCTGGAATAGTATCTCCAGAAAAGCTACCTAGTACTGTTGAGGTGACGTCTGTTCCATTATAGACCGTTAAGAAATCGTAACCGCTTTCAGTCTCAAAACTTAGGAAGGTAAAAGTCACAAGATCTCCTGTATTTTCAGGAAATATAGTAACTGTTGTGGATTCATTATTCGCATAATTTCCAGTTGCACCTCCAGAATCAAAAAGTATATCGCCACAACTTGGAGCTGTGAGGAATACTAGAGGACCTACCCAATCACTTAAGGACGTACCACAATCGGCTTGTACATAGAAATGATAGGCTGTATTCGAGTCTAATCCACTTAAGTTATAAGTTGTAGTCGTAGTTGTATCCGTAGTGCCCGTTCCTTGAGTAAATCCAGTAGGACCATATTCAATATTCCACGAGGTTTCAGTAGCGCCTGCCGTCCAGTTAATAGTTGCGGTTGAAGTGGTTATGGCGTCTGCTGTCGCTGCCCCAGGTTGTGTACAAGTCGGAGCAGTAATACAAATATTATCAATCATAGATTGATCTCCTGGAGCTGCAAAAGCTGCGTTATATTTTCCACTGTGTTCTAGCCTTAAATCAAAACTTGTTCCTGCAAAGGCACTTAAATCGTAATATTGATTTACAAAAGGATCTGAACTTGCAGTTGTGGGTCTTAAAGTAGCTCCTATTTGTGTACCATCCACCGTCACTCTAAAGTTAGAGTAGGTAGCACCATAACTATACGTTTGTTTTAGGTCAAAGGTCAAAACAACAACCGTTTCTGCTGTTGCATCTACCGTCATACTCACTGCCGATTGGTGTGTAACATTATCAACCCATGCTTGTGTTTCTGTAGTTGATGTAGAACCACCAGTCCAACCATCTGAACTATCGCCACCAGTTAGAAGAATTCCAAAATCTGAGGAAAAAGCTCCAGCTCCAGCATCTAAGCTAGCATCTGAATGAATATCTGACGACAAGGCTGCATTGGCACCCAAGACTCCTGCTTCAAAATCAAAACATCCAGGCATCGTAAAAGGTACTGGAAGTGTTGTAAAAGTTAAGGGCCCCACCCAAGCACTGGTATCTCCAGCGCCACAATCGGCTTGAATATAAAAATCATAAGTTGCGTTGCTATCTAACCCAGTTAAAGTAAAAGGATTTGTATTTGCTACAATACTCGTTCCTGCACCTTGTGCAAAATCAGCTGGACCATACTCGACATTCCATAAGACTTCAGAGTTATAAGCAGTCCAACCTAATTCAACTGAAGTAGTGGTTATGTTTGTGGCGGTCAGATCACTCACTTGAATACATGTAGGGGGTGGAGAACAAGAGATTAAAATCTCGTACCCAGGGTCATTTACAGAACCATCACTATCAAACACAAAGGTCAGAGCACCTGTTGGATGTGAAGACGTGATAGGATCTGGAATAGTATCTCCAGAAAACCTTCCTAGTTCTGTTGAGCTAACGTCAGGTCCATCATAGACCGTAAAGAAATCGTAGTTATTTTCAGTTTCAAAACTAATGAACGTAAATGTTACAAGATCACCTGGAGTATCTGCATAAACAGTGGTCGTTATTAAGTCATTATTTCCATAATTTCCAGTAGCCCCTCCAGAATCAAATATAGTGTCCCCACAAAGATAGGAGGTTGTGAAGTTTACAGGGCCTCTCCATGGACTGGAGTCTGTGCCACTACAAATAGCTCTTACAAATATTTCATAATCTGTTGAAGAATCTAAACCAGTAATTGTATAAGGATTTGTTGTTATTGGAGTTCCGGCTGTTGTAGGTTCCCCAGTACCTTGAGGTTGTATGACATACTCCCATGCAGTTTCTCCATTGTTTGCAGTCCATGAAATTTCAGCTGAACTTCCTGTGACTGTTGATACCACCAAGTCACTGACTTGAAGACAAGAAGGCGCTGGTGCACACGAGACTAAAATCTCGTATCCGGGGTCATTTACAGAACCATCGCTGTCAAACACAAAGGTCAGAGCACCTGTTGGATGAGAAGACGTGATAGGATCTGGAATAGTATCTCCAGAAAAGCTTCCAAGTTCTATTGAGCTAACATCTGGTCCATCATAGACCGTAAAGAAATCGTAGTTATTTTCAGTTTCAAAACTAATGAATGTAAATGTGACAAGTTCACCAGTATTATCAGGAAAAACGGTAACGGTTGTCAAGTCATTATTTCCATAATTTCCAGTAGGACCTCCAGAATCAAAAAGGGTGTCTCCACAACCAGGATTTGTAGTAAATCCAAAAGGACCTACCCAACTACTGCTGGAGCTTCCGCAATCTGCTTGTATATAAAAATCATAATTTGTGTTAGAACTCAAACCCGACAGACTATAAGTTTCTGTTGCTGCAGAATCTGTAGTGCCTGTACCTTGTGTAAATCCTTCAGCACCATATTCAATAGTCCAGCTAGTTTCAGTGGCGCCTGCAGTCCAGCTGAACTCAGCTGAGTTGGATGTTGAATTAGTCATTGCTAAATCTCCAGGCGGTAAACATGATGGAGGACTTGTTACCACAATTTCAAAGGAGGCTTCGAGCTCGACTTCAGGAGTTTCCCATGAACCATTACTGTCATTGGTGTTTGTATCACTCGGTGAAATTCCACCATTATTTCCCAAAATCACCCCGTATGAAGTAACTGAAATTAGGGTGCCATCCCAGCCGTCTGAGTAGCTGTCGTAACAGTTGACAAAGTATGTTCCAGGTGGCAAATCTATATCTTCGTTTATTAAACCAGAACCATTACCATAAGATCCATCTCCTTGACCCCAAATTTGTGAGCCTCCGCCATCAACTTCGGTGGTTATACTTACCCATTTTTCAGTTGGATAACTACCGCCAGATGTTGTTATATTTATTATTGATTGTGCATCCATTTGAAAATTGAACGCAAAAAATGCGAAAAATATTAAAATAATTTTTTTCATAATATTATATTGGTTAGAGAGTGAAGTTAGTTGTTTTTTTTAAGTAAAAATTAACAGAATATTAATAAATCGATTAAGTGCAAATTATATCGATTAAATACATTTAATTTAAATATTTAAACTCTAAAATAGTTAAATTCTAAATGCTTTGTCTAGCTATAAATTTTTACCTTTGAACAATACATTTATATGATAGAGAAAAAAGTCATTGGTTTAGAAAAAGCTGTTTTAATTGGTGTAATAACAAAATTACAGGATGAATCGAAGTCTGAAGAATACTTAGAAGAGCTTGAATTTCTAACCTATACTGCTGGGGGTGAGGTTCTAAAGCATTTCACTCAAAAAATGGATAAGCCTAACCCAAAAACTTTTATTGGATCGGGTAAAATGGAAGAACTGCGTTTGTATATAGAGGAGCACAAAGTTGGAACCGCTATTTTTGATGACGAGCTATCGTCGGCTCAAGAACGAAATATTAGTAAATTATTAAACTGTAAAGTTTTAGATCGAACCAATCTTATATTAGATATTTTTGCTCAACGTGCTCAGACGAGTTATGCCCGAACTCAAGTTGAATTGGCACAATGCGAATATTTATTACCACGATTAAAAGGAATGTGGACACACCTTGAACGCCAAAAAGGAGGGATTGGAATGCGTGGACCTGGAGAAACGGAAATTGAAACAGACCGCCGTATTGTAAGAGAAAAAATAGCACTTTTAAAGGCTAAGATTAAAAAAATTGACAAGCAAATGTCCGTTCAACGTAGCAATAGAGGCGCCATGGTTCGTGTGGCTCTTGTAGGTTACACAAATGTTGGAAAATCGACTCTAATGAATGTCATCAGCAAGTCGGATGTGTTTGCTGAAAATAAATTATTTGCAACGCTTGATACGACTGTTCGAAAAGTAGTGGTCAAAAACTTGCCTTTTTTAATGAGTGATACCGTTGGATTTATAAGAAAGTTGCCAACACAATTGGTCGATTCATTTAAAAGCACATTGGATGAGGTTCGAGAATCCGATTTATTGCTGCACGTAGTAGATATTTCGCATCCAAACTTTGAAGAACATATAGCGTCTGTGAACCTCATTTTAGGAGAAATTAATGCCTTAGATAAACCAACACTTATGGTTTTTAATAAGATTGATGCTTATGAAGCAGCACCTTTTGATGATACAGATTTGGTTGCGGTTCGTACAGAAGCTCATTATTCCTTAGAAGAATGGAAGTCCACTTGGATGTCAAAAATTGGTAAAAATTCATTGTTTATTTCTGCACTCAATAAAGAGAATTTAGAAGATTTTAGAAAACGTGTATATGATACGGTTCGCGAAATTCATGTAAAACGCTTTCCATACAATCGATTTTTATATCCCGATTATGACGAGCCTGTAAACTAAGAAAAAGTGATCCGAAGTAGTTTTTCCTTGACAAGCCCTCCCAGAAGTTATTTTCCTTAGAAATTATAATTTATTCCCAGTCCAATTACTTGTCGCGTTTGTAAACCTTCAAATGCATTGTCATCATAAATTGTTTGATATGCTAGCGTGGTTGAAATGTATTTATTGATGCTCATGACTAAATTCATGGTATAATCCAGATCAACATTTTGTGGATCTTCTAAGTAATTTGAATACAAATTCAAAGTGTTTTCCATGGATATATTTTTCATCAAATCAAATTTATAATAGGCCCCTACAGATACACCAAACTCCAAACGACTGCTTTTTCCTTCATCCACACCAAAATAAGCAGCATTTGGCAAGGTGAGTGCTTTGTCAACAACTATTAATTTTGTGGTGGCAGGGGCGATATTAACTTTCAAATTGTCGCTTTTTTTCCAGAGCAAACCAGGCCCAAATTGCAAGTATCCAGGCGATAAAAATTTAGTAGGTCCTTCTGTATCACTATCTAAATCATCTGTAAATTGTGTTTTAAAATTGAGGAATGCGGAGTAATACCAATAGCCCTGAGCTTTTTTACCTATTACAGAGTTCCACTCCAAACGGTCATCTGATTTTTGAATATCTTGGTCTTTAATTTTTGTAATTCCAAAAGAAGCGATGATTTTGTTATCCCAAGACCAATCGCCTTTAAGATAATTAATATCATAATTTACGCCAATAGTTCCAGAAACACTGCTAACGCCTCCAGCAACCCAGTTTTCAAATGCAGACTGGTTTAATAAAAATGTAAACATACCGCCTTTAGTCCACACAGAATTTTCGGTATTTTCTGTTGTGGGTTCTTGAGCATACAGGTTATGGAATTGAATACTAAGGGCGAAAAATAAAATAAACTTTTTCATCGGATTTGTAGGTTCAGATTAGAAACAAATTTATAAAACGGCTCTATAAAAAAATGTGAGTAAAGGATCCTTAATTATTTTTTAAACAAAGGCACAGACGAGCAGGCCTCTCCATACATAATTGACTTTGCAATGGGTTGTAATTTATCGATCAAAAAAAGATAGGCATTTTGCGGCACAGGTTTGTTTGAACAGCCTTTAATAATAACGGGTTTGTTTTCGCAGAAATGAAGGTCTAGGTCAGAAATAATTGTTTGATATAAAGTTGTTTCTAGAGCTTCTAAATCTCCTACTACAACTTGTTTGGCAATGCCAGAAAGTTGCAGTCTTATTAGCATAAAAGCCCAGCCAGGGATGATGGCATCAGAGGTACAATGCAAAGCTATAAATTGATCCTTATAGACGGCCCAATCATGGGTGTTTACAAGCGTTCTGAATTCTTTTTCCCGAAGAACTAAACCTTCATAAAGCCAGTCCTTGATATCAAAACAAATGCGTGCACCCTTAGGATAATAATCCTCTAAATCAATTGTGACAAGAGCACTGTTGGCAACACGATTTACAATTTCACCAGTCGCCATAATTACAACATTCCAAGTTCTAGTTTTGCTTCTTCGCTCATTAACTCTTGAGTCCATGGCGGGTCAAATGTAATTTCGACTTCCGCATCTTTTACTTCATCTAACGATTTAATTTTTTCTTCTACTTCTAAAGGGAGTGTTTCAGCAACAGGACAATTAGGTGTGGTCAAAGTCATTAAAACTTTTACTTCATAATCTTCGTTGACGAATACATCGTAAATCAGTCCTAACTCATAAATATCTACTGGAATTTCTGGATCAAAAATGGTTTTTATGACACGAACTATTTTTTCTCCTAAAGCATTTACATCAATTTTTTCGGTACTCATAATTCTATTTGTGTTTGGTATGCAAGTGCATACATTTTTATTTTTTTAACCATGCTCACCAATCCGTTAGCTCGGGTAGGAGATAAGTGTTCTTTAAGTCCAATTTCATCTATAAAATCAGTGTTTGTATTTAATATGGTATTGGGACTTTGGTTCGAAAATACGCGTATTAAAATTGCAACGATTCCTTTGGTAATAATGGCATCACTATCAGCTGAAAACACAACTTTTTCATTTTCAAGATCTGCATGTAGCCATACTTTACTCTGACATCCTTTTATGATGTTGTCTTCTGTTTTGAATTTGGTATTGATCAATGGGAGTGATTTCCCTAAATCAATCATGTGTTCATAACGATCCATCCAATCATCAAACATGGAAAACTCATCTATCAAATCTGCTTGTATCGTTTCAATATTCATTTGTTTATAGTTATTGTTTTTCAAAGGTCACAGGTACATCCATTTAATCATTTTCTTGGGTAATCAAGTTTTGGTTATGGATGTTTCATAATGCAAAAATACAATTCTTAAATTGGAATTTTAATTTTCTTGTAGAGATAATATATATTCTACCAATGGCTTTATTTCCGCAGGAGGATATTTATGATCAAAATGACTCGATTGAATCGTATCCCCTTTTTGGATGACGCTTAATTGAGCGAATGGAGCACCATCGTACTGCCTGAAATTTGTTGGAGATTTTAAATTTGGCAAAGTTGCTACATTAATTTCTGATAATAATCGTATGCACTCATTCCATTCTTTTGCGTCTAAATCTTTTGAAATGGCGTTTAGCTTTTCGTAATCTTTATATTCTGTGAGGCTGTTTTGTGTTAATATGAATTCTTGAAAAAATCCGCGGGTCTGTGCACTGTAAGAAATAGTAACATCAGTTTGCTGTGAAGTGTTTTCGTTGTTTAGAGCTGTTTTTTTTGAATTACAGTTTGTAGCAAGAGTGATTAATGAAAAACAGGCGAGAAATAGTTTCATGGATTTTGATATTTTTTAAATATACTAAAATCTAAATTAACGCAACATCATGGTTGCTTTTTTAACACCCTCCACAAAAGTGTCTATTTCTTCTTTGGTATTGTAAAAACAAAACGAGGCTCTTGCAGTTCCAGAAACTTTAAAGAAATCCATGATGGGTTGTGCACAGTGTTGTCCCGTTCGAATGGCAATCCCAAGTTTATCAACAATGGTACCAAGGTCGTATGCATGAACCCCTTCAATATTGAAAGAGATTACCGATGTTTTATTTGTTTTTGGACCATAAATTTGCATGCCTTCGATGGCGTTTAACGCTTTAGTAGCATACTCCAAAAGTTCGTGTTCGTAAGCTGCAATCGCCTCAAAACCAATCGAATTCATATAGTCAATTGCAGCTCCAAAAGCAATTCCTCCACAAATGTTCGGAGTCCCCGCTTCAAATTTATGAGGCAGACCTGCATAGGTTGTTTTTTCAAAGGTTACATCAGAAATCATTTCGCCACCCCCTTGATACGGAGGTAATTTATGCAACCAAGACTCTTTTGCATAGAGCATTCCAACTCCTGTTGGACCACACATTTTATGACCAGAAGTCACATAAAAATCGACATCCAAAGCTTGTACATCTGGTTTGATATGTGGACACGCTTGTGCGCCGTCCACCAACACGGCTGCTCCTGCCAAATGTGCTTTTTGAATCATATCTTCAATAGGATTAATCGTTCCTAAAGCGTTGGAAATATGGTTGACAAAGACCAATTTTGGATTTAAAAGTAACAAGTTCTCATAAGCCGTCATGTCCAAGACACCTTCAGAGGTCATCGGAATTACTTTTAAGGTTGCCTTGGTTTTTTCGCAAAGCATTTGCCAAGGGACTATATTACTATGATGTTCAAGTGCTGAAACTAAAACGGTGTCATTTTCGTTTAGAAAACTCGCAAAGCCATTGGCCACTAAATTAATACTGTGCGTTGTTCCCGAAGTAAAAATAATTTCATGTGCATGCGCCGCATTAAAATGTTTCTGAATGGTGTGGCGAGCCTCTTCATACTTGTCCGTAGCTTCCTGACTTAAAGTATGAACCCCCCTATGAATATTGGCATTGTAATTAGAATAATAATCTACAATAACATCAATGACCTGTTGCGGGGTTTGTGATGTTGCAGCATTGTCAAGATAAATTAAAGGCTTTCCATTAACGGTTCTAGAGAGTATTGGAAAATCTTTTCGGACTTTTTCAACATCAAAAGGGGTATTTGAATTTAGATCTTTCATTATAAGTCAAATCCTATATTAACGCCTAACTTATTGGCAATTAAAGCATTTATTCTGTTTTTGAGTTGTGGAATTTTCACACTTTCTAAAACGTTATTCGCAAAAGCATACATCAAAAGTGCCTTGGCTTCTTTTTCAGGAATTCCTCTAGCACGTAAATAAAACAACGCATTTTCATCTAATTGCCCGATGGTACATCCGTGAGAGCATTTCACATCATCTGCAAAAATTTCTAACTGTGGCTTGGTATTGATACTTGCTTTGTCGCTTACAAGCAAATTATTATTAGCTTGAAATGCATTTGTTTTTTGAGCTTCTTTATTAACGAGTACCTTCCCGTTAAAAACTCCAATAGAGCTATCTCCAAAAATACCTTTATAATCTTGATGACTCTCACAACTAGGTTCAATATGATGTACCAAGGTATTATGGTCAACATGTTGTTTGTTTCCAATAATGGTGACCCCGTTTAACGTGGAGTCAATATATTCACCATTTTGATAAAAGTTCAAATTATTTCGAGTCAATTTACCTCCAAAACTGAAGGTGTGTACGGATACATGACTTTCTCTTTCTTGATTTATATAAGTGCTGTCGATTAGAGATGCATTTTCTTTGTCATTCTGAACTTTATAGTAGTCAACAATTCCACGTTTGGCAGCAAAAATCTCGGTGACACTGTTGGTCAAACTTGGATTGTCTGTAAGGCTTTGGTGCCGTTCTATAATCTGAACATGAGCATTTTCATCAACTACAATTAAATTTCTGGGTTGAAGCAAAAGTGCCGCTTCACTCCCTGTAGAAAAATGGATGATTTGAATTGGTTTTTCAACCAGTTTATTTTTGGTAATATGAATGTAAGCACCTTCATTTGAAAATGCAGTATTCAAGGATGTCAAGCTGTCTTTTTCAGCTATTGTATTAAAATAGTTTTCAATTACAACTTGGTATTTAGGTTTGCTTAAAGCGGCTGACATTAAGCAAATATCAATTCCATCGTGTGTGGTTTCTGAGAGATGAGATGCATATTTACCATCGACAAATACAATTTTATAACTGTCAATGTCATGTATAAAATAGGGTTGAACATCTTTATATTCAACAGCAAATTCTGTTTTTGCAAACACACTAAAATCTTGCTTCAACACCTTCCCTAAGGAGGTATATTTCCAAGCCTCATCTTTCTTAGCAGGAAAGCCTTCAGATTCAAAGCGTTTGATGGCTTCTGTCCGCATATCGTGCACAAAAGTATTGTCTAATGAGATTTGATTTTCAAAAGCAATAAAAGAGGATACTAATTTTTCTTTAAGTTCCATAAAGGCATTGCGTTCTTTTAATTTTCAGCTTCTTGTTTGATCCAGTCATACCCTTTTTCCTCCAACTCAAATGCAAGTTCTTTGGTTCCAGACTTTACAATTTTCCCATTGTGAAGGACATGAACAAAATCGGGTACGATATAATCTAAGAGGCGTTGGTAATGCGTAATCACAACGACGGCATTGTCTTTTGTTTTTAATTTATTGACACCATTTGCTACAATTCGAAGTGCATCAATATCCAGCCCCGAATCGGTTTCATCTAGAATTGCTAATTTTGGATTTAACATGGCCATCTGAAAAATTTCATTCCGTTTTTTTTCACCACCAGAAAATCCTTGGTTTAAGGAGCGTGATAAAAATTTTCGATCGATTTCTAAGAGTTCAGATTTTTCACGAATCATTTGAAGCATTTCTTTTGCCCGCATATCTTCTAAACCTTTTGCTTTACGCATTTCGTTTAAAGATGTTTTCATGAAGTTAGTGACCGTCACACCCGGGATTTCAACTGGGTATTGAAAGGATAAGAAGATACCTTTGTGGGCGCGTTCTTCGACAGAAAGTTCGTCGATATCTTGACCTTCAAAAGTAATTTCTCCTTTTTCAACTTCGTATTCTTCTTTTCCAGCGACCACAGAAGCTAAGGTGCTTTTTCCTGAACCATTAGGCCCCATAATTGCGTGAACCTCTCCTGGTTTTATCTCTAGATTGATGCCTTTAAGAATTGACTTGCCGTCAATGTTTGCATGTAAATCGGTTATTTTTAACATAGTTATTCTGTGCCTAATTTTAATATATTCTCTGTTTCTTTTGCTGCAGAAACGTTGATGATTTCAATAATTTCTAGTTTCTTTTCCCATAATATTTTAGGGTCGTCTTTTGTAGATACGATTCCTCTTACTTCCAAACTTACCATGTCCGTTTCGCTGGTTTTAAGGAGGGCTGCTTTTTTATTTAATTCTTTTACTACATCATTTAAAATGACTCCATAAATTTCGACATCATTTTGTAAGACGGCAGCATCGTCAAAAAAGATATAATTTCCTGAAATGATTTCAGTATTATCATTCGTTTCATTGTTGTTTTTCGAATTGTTTTTACATCCTAAAACGGTCATTGCAAAAACCAATAGTATAATTTTTCTCATAGTATAAATTTTTATCCTACAGAGCCTTCGAGGCTTATTTCTAATAATTTTTGAGCTTCCACAGCAAATTCCATAGGGAGTTTGTTAAGGACTTCTTTACTAAACCCATTCACAATTAATGCTATTGCTTTTTCAGTATCAATCCCTCTCTGATTACAGTAAAATATTTGATCTTCTCCAATTTTACTTGTGGTTGCTTCGTGCTCAATTTGAGCTGATTTATTTTTGGCTTCTATATAGGGAAATGTGTGTGCACCACACGCGTTACCCATTAATAGACTGTCACATTGAGAAAAGTTTCGAGCATTTTCTGCCCTCGAACTTATTTGAACAAGTCCTCTGTAACTATTTTGAGAGTTGCCTGCGGAAATCCCTTTACTAATGATCGTTGATTTGGTATTTTTTCCTAAATGAATCATTTTGGTACCAGTATCTGCTTGCTGAAAGTTATTGGTTACAGCAATGGAATAAAACTCACCTACAGAATTATCCCCTTTCAATACACAAGAAGGATATTTCCATGTAACTGCACTTCCAGTTTCTACTTGTGTCCAAGAAATTTTGGCATCTTTTTCACAGATTCCTCTTTTTGTGACAAAATTATATACACCTCCAACTCCTTTAGAATCACCAGGATACCAGTTTTGAACGGTAGAGTATTTAATTTCAGCAGCATCCATAGCAATCAGTTCTACAACGGCGGCATGCAATTGATTTTCGTCTCTACTTGGAGCCGTACAGCCTTCAAGGTAGCTAACATAACTTCCTTCATCTGCAATTAAAAGGGTACGTTCGAATTGGCCTGTTCCCCCTTGATTAATTCTGAAATAGGTGGAGAGTTCCATTGGACACTTTACTCCTTTGGGAATGTAGCAAAAACTACCATCACTAAACACAGCACTGTTTAGGGCAGCATAATAATTGTCGGTTCTGGGAACCACGGTTCCTATATATTTTTTAACGAGTTCAGGATGTTCTTTGATGGCTTCAGAAATACTCATAAAAATGATGCCTTTTTCACCAAGCGTCTCTTTAAAAGTGGTCGCAACGGATACAGAATCAACGACTATGTCCATAGCGATGTTATTCATTTTTTTCTGTTCATCAATCGAAATCCCTAATTTTTTATACATCGCCAATAAGTCTGGATCGACATCGTCTAGGGTTTTGTTTGGATCTACAGATGCTGGTGCAGAGTAATAAGCAATCGCTTGAAAATCGGGTTTTTGATAGTTTACATTTGCCCAGTCTGGCTCTTCCATGGATTTCCAAACTTTAAAAGCTTCCAATCTCCATTCAGTCATCCATTCTGGTTCCTCTTTCTTTTTTGAGATGGCTCTTACAATAGATTCATCCAAGCCAATAGGGAATGTTTCGGAATCTATATCGGTATAAAAACCATATTCATATTCTTTGGTTTTTAACTCTTCTCTTAAATCATCTTCGGTGTACTTACTCATACCACTAATAAAATTATATTATAAAGAGAAAGATTCTCCACACCCACAAGTACGATTTGCATTGGGGTTATTAAACACAAATCCGGCTCCGTTTAGACCACCAGAATACTCTAGTGTTGTTCCAATAAGATATAAAAAACTCTTCGTGTCAACCACAATTTTTACGCCGTTGTCTTCAAATAATTTATCGCCTTCACCCTGAGATTTATCAAATTTTAAGTCATAAGATAGCCCTGAGCATCCTCCGCTTTTAACGCCCACTCTGACAAAGTCATTGGCGGGATCAAATCCATCATCATGCATTAATTGCACGACTTTACTTTTTGCTGTTTCAGATACTTTTATCATAACGCTTATATAGATACTTTCTAAATAGTCCACAAATATACAACATACATAGGGGATTTCCATACATCCTAACATTATATTAATAGATAGGTTTATAGGATTTGCTTATGGGTTAGAAAAGTCCGGATTATTTATAAAATCGGAGTCTGATAAACTTAAAAGAAAGGCCTTAAGATCGGCTTTTTCTTGAGAGCTGAGCTGTACGCCTCCTTGATCCACTTTTTTCATTAAGGGATCAATAGTTTCAGAATTTTGTAAGCCTTCGCTGTAATGATTGATAACGTCTTCAATTGTTTCAAATCGCCCATCATGCATATAAGGGGCTGTGAAGACAAGGTTTCTTAAAGAAGGCGTTTTGAATTTCCCGTTGTCAGCGGGATCCCCGGTTACATTCCCTAATCCAAGATCAGAAAACGTAGTGTCTAAGCCGTTATTGTGAAATTTATTATCAGTCCAAAGCGGATTGTTGTCACTCCCATGACAATGGAAACAATCGCCTTTTGATTCGTCCATAAAAATATTAAAACCATTTGTTTCTTCTGGAGTTAATGTAGCGGTGCCTAAGAGGAATTTGTCAAATTTTGAATTTGCCGAAATAAGGGTTCTTTCAAACTGAGCGATGGCCTTAGAAACCAGTACGGAATCAATAGTCTGTGTTCCAAATGCCGCATTAAAAAGTTCTGGGTATTCTGGATGCTGTTGGAGTTTTTCAGTCACAGCTTCCCAAGTGGTGTGCATTTCTATAGGGTTGGTTATAGGTTCAAACACTTGATTTTCAAGTCCAAAATCGCGTCCATCCCAAAAAAATGTGTTGTCATAATTCCATGCTAGGTTAAAAAGAGGCATTGAGTTTCGATTTCCAAACAAGCCGTCAATTCCGTCACTAAAGCGAGTGTCATCTGTAAATGCATTTGGAGTTTTGTGACAGCTAGCACAGGCTTGAGTGTTATTAGCGGATAAAATAGGGTCAAAAAACAGTTTTTTTCCTAATGAGATGCCTTCTTCTGTTTGGGGATTGTTTGAAGGAATGACTGGGTCTAGGATGAGGTCTTGAAATAATTGAGGAATTTGTAGTGGACTTGGCGTAGGGCTGTTTATATAAGACTCTGCAGATTCTTTGTTACAGGAAGCGAGACCTAGTGAAACCATAATTGCCAAAAAATAAGATATTCTAAGTGTCATCTATTTAGTTAATTCTTTCTTGAGAAAATACATTTTGTCCATTTTGATACATCAAAATTTGAGCCTCAGAATTCGGCATTAGCATTTGATTATACACATTAAGATCCCAAGAGTAAGGGGTTTTAAACCATTCTTCAATATGCATCGCAACGCTAATTTCTTCATCAGCTCCAATCGTAATCGCTCCTAAGTTCACTCTAAAAAAGGTATCTTGAGGAAACGTTGGATTGGGTCCAGGGTTGTCAGCCGCTCGGATGGCATGGTAATTATATCCTTGAGATTCATTATTGGAGTTTAAAAATTTTCCATCTAATTGCATGTAGTGATAACCGCCTCCTAGCATTGAAGGTACATTCCAAGAAGCCGTATTAAGATCGTTGTATGCGCCATCAGTATTTTTTTCATTGACAAAGCCAAATACAAAAGAAACATTGCTGTAAGTGCCTGTTAAAATTTTTTGGTCTGGCGTGAAAGACAGGTTTGTTTGATTGGTAACATCCACCAAATTATACCCTTCTAACAAAATAGTTTCTCCATTTGTTTTTGTGAATTCAATGTCTGAAATTAAATAGCGCAAGCGTTCAATACTCAAAACATTCCCTTTGTCATTTGTAAAAATGAGCATGTTAAAATCGGAATTCGTTACGGGCGTACCCTCCCAATAGTGAGAAAATGCCATCGTAATATTTACGGAAGCAACACTGTCATCAGAATCGGTATTACATCCAAATATAATCACTAAGCTGAAGGCTAATAAAGCATGAAATTGTTTCATTTTAATTTAAGTATTAACAGGTCTGAAAACCCGTTGTTTTCATAAATATCTTCATTTATGCTGTTGGAATCTCCGACAGCAATAATTGTTTGGTCATTGAGTTCAACCGCATCATAAAAAAAATCAACTTCACTACCCCCAATGGTTTTTTGCCATTCTAAGTTGCCACTGCTATTTATTTTTACGACCCAGGCGTCATTCTGTCCTTTGTTAGAAGTAAGATTACCATCGGAACTTCGTGAACTTCCAGAAACTAAAAACCCATTATCTTGTGTTTTGGAAATAGATCTTCCGACATCAAAACTACTACCACCTAAGGTTTTTTCCCAGAGTAAAGTGCCTTCAGGAGTTATCTTTACAATCCATAAATCTGCTGCACCATTGTTTTGAGAGATCTCCAAATCATTGCTTCTTGTATCTCCAACAATCAAATAGTTTCCATCTGTTGCTTGACTGATTGCATGGGCTTCATCAATTTCACTACCCCCAAAGGATTTTTCCCAAACCAAGGTTCCCGTTGCTGAAATTTTAAGGATCCAAAAATCGTAACTTCCAAGATTGTTTGTGATATCCACATCATCACTATCTGAAGAGCCAATAATAATATAGCCATCATCTTCTGTTTGAATGGCGTCATATGCCGTGTCTGTAAAGCTACCACCATAGTAGTTGCTCCATTGTTTGACTCCACTCGCGTTTAACTTAATCACCCAATAATCGCCACCAGCATGCCGACTCAAAATTGAATTTCGGTCTCCTTGTCCATTTGAAGCAGAGACATCTAAAACGCCCGATAATAAGTACCCGTCATCATTGGTTTGGATGATCGAATAGGGGGTGTCACTTCCTGCAAATCCAAAAGAATATTCCCAAATAATGGTGCCACTACTGTCCAGTTTTGAAACCCAAAAATCATCAAATCCTGCGTTTTCAGAGACTTCAAGATCATTGCTTTTGCTTTTTCCAATTACAGCATACCCATAATCTGAAGTTTGAATTAAATCAACTCCTCGATCGTCGTCACTTCCTCCATATGTTTTTTGCCACTGCAATTGATTGGTTGCGTCAAATTTCAGTAACCAATAATCGTAAGATTCGTTTGATTTATTTAGGACATCTCCGTCCATACTTTGGGCATGCCCTAAAATAGCATATCCACCGTCCGTTGTATTCACAACAGCTTGTGCGCTTTCATTTTTTGAGCCTCCTAAGGTTGTTATAAAATCGATTTCTTTTTCTTGCCCATTAGGGATAGAGTTGTCATTGTCTTCTGAACAGTTTATAAAAAATAAAGCTACAAAAAACACTCCTAATAGTTGGTGTAAAAATAATTTATGCATAAAAAAATTATTCGCTTTTTCGAATGATAAACAAGCCGCGTTCGATATCACTAATCACAATGTTTCCACTTGTAAAAAATGGATAGACATTCCATACGCCGTTAAATGCAGCATTATCATTTTCGGGGTAGGTATCAAAAAATCCAATTTCCGTTAGTGAACCACTCCCAATTTGAGACAAGTCAAGAACACGAACTCCTGCGCGATAGTTGGCCAAAAAGTAATCATTTCCATTCGGATAGCCGTTATGATCGATCGCGGTTGTAGGACCAAGGTAATCAAAGTCAAATAAAGGGTTGTCTAAGTCCCTAAGGTCAAATACTAAGGTTCGAGTATTGTTTCCAAAATCTCTTTCATCAAGTTCGTCACCTACTATAAAATAGTTCAAATCTTCCGTAAACCATCCCTGATGCGTGTAGGAGGTATTGGGGTATGTAAGGGTTGAAATAATAAATGGATTTGCTTTGTCAGAGACATCTGCAATCACAACTTCATCTTCGTTACTACCTACTAATATTTCCTTTCCAGTATGATCGTTGTCTGGTCCTGTATAGGTAATTACTTGTACATCGTGAGAATAACCCCCCGCAGCAAATCCCCCTTCAGATACAGGCGAAGTTGGATTTTGGATGTTTATAAATAAGGCACCCCCAGAAAAAGGGCCGCTACGATTTGTTCCCACTACATAGGCATATCCAGAAGTTTCGTTGATAAAAATATTATGAGCACTTCCAAATTCTGTAAAGTGGAAGTCTGCAGTAAATATTTCTGGTGGACTAGCAACGGATCTTAAGCGAGTTAAATCAAAAACCTGCATGCCGTGACTGTTCGCTTCACTCACAATAAAGGCATGATTTTGATATACTTTGATATCTCTCCACGAGCTGTTTACGGTTGCCGTTGGGAGCACTCCTAAAAGAATAGGTGCAACAGGGTTGCTTATGTCCACAAAAGCGGCATGAGAATTGAGCCCTACGAGGGCATATTCTTTATTAGTTGTTGGGTCGGTCCAACCCCATGAATCATTTCCAGAAAGACTTCCTGTACCAGTAGGGGTCAAATCCTCTAATGACATATAACTCATAAGGTCATAGCCATCACAAGGATATATATCTGCCATTCCATTAATGCAAGGTGCCAATGGATCACAAACATCACCAATACCATCTCCATCGGAATCTAATTGGTCTGAGTTTGCCATTTCTGGACAGTTGTCTTCTGAGTCAATTATGCTGTCTCCATCCGTATCTGTATTATCTATCAAATCACAAGCATTTCCAATACCATCTCCATCGGAATCTTCTTGATTGGGATTGGCAATATCAGGGCAATTATCATAAGTGTTTATAATGCCATCTCCATCGGAATCTGTAGATACAGCTCCAATTGGTTCTGTGTTACAGGAGGTCGCTATTCCAACTATGATAAAAATGCAGAATAGTCGTAAAAAATGAGTATTCATAATATATAAATTTCGGCATGCTCTAGGAGCGTAATTTACGTTAAAAAATTATATATAAATAAAAATCAGTTGAATTAAGCGTCTTTTGTGTAAGAAATTCACCAAAAGCGTCTTATTTTTGCAGTATGATAGAAGATAAAAACCAAGAAAATACGCCCCTTAGTAGTCTAGGAGAGTTTGGATTGATAGAGCATTTAACCAAACAATTTACCGATAAAAACAGTTCCACGATTAAAGGAATTGGAGATGATGCCGCGATATTAGATTTTAAAAACAAATCGGTTGTGCTTACTACGGATTTATTGGTAGAAGGTGTTCATTTTGATTTGAGTTATATGCCCTTAAAACATTTGGGGTATAAAGCTGTGATGGTGAATCTCTCGGATGTCTATGCCATGAATGCAAATGCCACACAAATCACAGTTTCTGTGGCTGTTTCCAATCGATTTTCATTGGAAGCTTTGGAGGCATTATACGAAGGTATATACAAAGCCGCTAAGATTTATGGGGTTGACGTGGTTGGTGGTGATACAACCTCTTCTACAACTGGATTAATGATTTCTGTAACTGCTCTTGGAACCGTAGATTCGGATACTGTTGTTAAACGAAGTGGTGCACAACCAAATGATTTATTGGTTGTCAGTGGCGATCTTGGTGGTGCCTATTTAGGACTTCAAGTTTTAGAACGTGAAAAAGAAGTTTTTAAAGTAAATCCTAACAATCAACCAGACTTGGATGGGTACACCTATATCATTGAACGTCAATTGAAGCCCGAAGCTCGAAAGGATATTGTAAAGCTTTTGAAAGATTTGGAGGTTGTACCAACATCGATGATTGATATTAGTGATGGCTTGTCTTCAGAGATTCTTCATTTATGTAAACAAAGTGATGTTGGGTGTGATTTATATGAAGATAAAATTCCATTAGACCCGCAGGTGATTTCAACTTGTGAGGAATTTAATATAGACAGCACTACCATCGCCCTGAACGGGGGGGAAGATTATGAATTACTGATGACTATTTCTCAACAAGATTTTCCTAAAATTAAAGCCAACCCAAATTTAACGGTGATTGGTTATATGACCGAACCAAGTGTAGGGGTGAATTTAGTAACACGTGCCGAAACTAAAATTCCGTTAACAGCTCAAGGCTGGAATTCTTTAAGTTCAGATTCGGAAGTATAGAGGTTATTTCCAGCGTAAACTTTCAATAAAATGCATCAGATCTTTTTGAATGTAATTGATGGCTGGTAAGATAGAATCGTAGTTGGGTTTGGTCTCAAAATAAAGTGCCCCTGATATAAAATGTCTTGTATTGTCAGTCACATAAAACTGGGACTGGGATGCTACATTTCCTTTAAGGTCATAAAACATACCGTACAAATTTTGTTGTTTGTTTTCATACATCCGTTCTGATATTTCATCTGCTACTTGAAGGTGTTTTTTAGTCATTTCCCTTGCGTCTGAAATGTATTTTTCGAGGTTGTTATCTACTTTTTTATAATTGATAAAAACAGAGGCTTTTAAAGTGGGATAGCGAAGAATAATCCCTTCGAGCATATTGTTTTTTTTAGAAACATTTAGTTGTGCGAGTTTGTTTTTTTCAAACTCAAAGGGGACTTCCAGTTCACTTTTAAGGTAGGTTGCTTTTGGGTAATCCAAACTCAAAAATGCTTTTGGTTTTGGCACATGAATTTCCTCGCAGGAAAAGCATATAAAAACACATAAAATAAAAGCGCAAGGTTTCATTATTTTTTAAGCGTTACTTTGAGTTGTTTGATGCGTTTATTATTGATTGCTTCAATAGTAAATTGATACGTTTTAAAAGCAATTATACTGTTTACTTTTGGAAAACTTTTCGAAATCTCAAGCACAAATCCTGCGAGGGTTTCTGCTTCTCCTTTTTCATTTTCAAAAATAGACTCATCCTCTAATTTGATAATTCTATAAAAATCTTTAAGCGTTGTTTTGCCTTCAAAAACATAATTATGACTATCGAGCTTTGAATAAATCAAATCATCGTCGTCAAACTCATCGCTTATGTCACCAACAATTTCTTCAATGACATCTTCCAGAGATACCACTCCAGAAGTTCCGCCATACTCATCGACTACAATAGCTAAATGAATTTTTTTCTCCTGAAACTCTACCATTAAATCATCTAGTTTTTTGTTTTCAGGCACAAAAAAGGGTGCTCTTAATAAGGTCGTCCAATCAAATTGCTTTTTATGTAGATGCGGTAATAAGTCCTTAACATATAATATCCCAACCACCGAATCAATAGTCTCGTTATAAACAGGAATACGAGAGTATCCATGTTTTACAATTTCCGTAATAATTGTTTTAAATTCAACCGACTGATCTAATGCAAATATATCAATGCGTGGACGCATAACTTGTTTTGTGTCAGTATTTCCAAACGATACAATTCCTTGTAATATTTTTTGTTCCTCTTGCGTTGTGTCATCTTCACTAGCAAGTTCAAGTGCTTGCGACAGATAATCAACATTAAGGTTGGATTTTTGTTTTCCTAATTTTTTATGAATCCCTAAAGTTACCTTTTGCATTGGAAGGCTAATAGGCGATATCACAACATCCAAGAACTTCAAAGGATACGCCATAAACTTTGAAAATTTCAAGTTATTTCTGTTAGCATATACTTTTGGTAAAATTTCTCCAATCAGTAAAATTAAGAATGTAATCAGGATCACCTCGATAAAAAATATGAAGTCAATTTTAAAAAAGCCCAAGTTGAGTTCTGAATACACCCCTCTAAATAACGTTTCGCTTAGAGAAGCAAATAATATAACGATGGCTATATTTATAAAGTTATTTGCGACCAATATTGTTGCTAATAATTTTTTTGGTTGTTTCAAAAGCTCAATAATAATCTCAAATGATTTTGATTTGCTGTCTTTTGCTTCATCCAAATCTTTTTGAGTCAGTGAAAAAAGAGCAACTTCAGCTCCGGATATAAGTGCAGAACAGATTAAAAGCACAAGCAATCCAACGATGCCAGTAGTCAAAGTGCTGTCTAAAAGAGATATAAAACTAGGGGGTTCAGGATCCAATTATAGTGTGTTTTGTAAACGAATTAAAATGGTAAATCGTTTGGTTCTTCGTTGTTTTCAGTCGCCTTGGCAACTGTGACTTGCGGTGCTTGGTTTTCAGGTGCTAAAGTGTCATTTTTGGGTGTTAAAAACGTAAAATCAACACATTGAATTTCGGTCGAATACCGATCATTTCCTTTGTCATCCTGCCATTTCCTGGTTTTTAAACGGCCTTCAATATATACTTTATCCCCTTTGTTGAGGTATTTCTCACAAATCTCAGCGGCTTTATTTCGAACTACAATGTTGTGCCATTCCGTATTCGTGACCTTTTCATTCGTTTGTTTGTTAGTATAGCTTTCATTAGTAGCCAATGGAAAACGTCCTATACAGTTTTTATCATCAAAATAATGCATTTTTACAGCATCACCAAGATGACCAATGAGCATTACTTTATTTAAAGTTCCTGACATAATAGTTGATTTTTGAATGAATAAATTTGAAACAAAAATAATAACATAAAGATATCTAAAAAATGTAAAATCACAGGCCTAAATTTGAAAATTATTTATAAACCGTTCTATAACAGCGGGGACTGGGTAGCTTGTAATATCTGACCATTTCACAGCATTTTCAGGACTGTTTTTTGTCCGTAGAATCCAAAACTTCACATGTAACTCTTGGTGCGACAGTTTGTGAATAATATCCGAAGTGTTAAAAAGCAGGGCTTTTTCATAATGTATATTAATTTTATCTGACCCATCAAGATGAGCTAAAAACTCTTTTTCAGACATCGAGGAAGGTGTTTCAATTAGGGGAAATTGATACAGTTGTTGCCATATTCCTTTTTCTGTACGTCGTTCTAGATAGGTCTTTTGGTCGTCCGAATCAATTACTAAAAAATTAAAATACTTTTTAGTGACTTTTGTTTTTTTGAGTTTAACAGGTAATATTTTGACAGACCCAGTCGCATAGGCATTGCATGATGTTATTAATGGACATTCCTTGCAGTTAGGCGATTGAGGTTTGCATTGCTGCGATCCAAACTCCATGATAGCTTGGTTGTAATCCCCAAAATTAGAAAGGGGCAATAACGATTTAGCTAATGTTTTAAACTGTTTAATTCCTTCTGTGCTATTAATAGGTGTGTCAATTCCAAAATACCGAGCCAAAACACGATAGACATTTCCATCGACAACAGCAACAGCTTCTTCATAACAAATAGAAGCGATTGCGCTGGCCGTATAGTCACCAACCCCTTTAAGGGTAAGTAGCGATTTATAATTTTTTGGAAACTCTCCATTTAAAGTTTCTGAGATGTATTTAGCAGTGAAATGTAAATTTCGAGCGCGCGAGTAATAGCCAAGTCCTTGCCACAAATTTAAAATTTCTGTTTCAGAAGCCTTGGCAAGTGCTTGTACAGAGGGGTAATTAGCCAAAAAAGCTTCATAATAAGGTTGACCTTGTTTAATTTGTGTTTGCTGTAAAATCACCTCTGACAACCATACATTATAAGGAATCTTGGAAGTACGCCAAGGTAAGTTCCTTTTGTTTGCTGAATACCAGCTTGTTAATATTGAGGTAAAATTCATTTTAAAATTGGTTGAGCCACAAAAATAATCTTTTTAATATATTTAATTTTAATTCTTTAGGTTTGAAATATTGAATATAAAATACATATATTTGCAAGCCTATTAAAAAAACATTAATTTTAAACAAGAAATAAAATGACTAAAGCTGAAATCGTAGCCAAAATTTCCAACGATTTAGGGATTGAAAAAGGAGATGTATTAGCAACTGTTGAATCTTTTATGAGCGAAGTTAAAGGATCGTTAGAGACTGGAGAAAATGTTTATTTAAGAGGATTTGGAAGTTTTATCATCAAAACTAGAGCTGAAAAAATTGGAAGAAATATTTCTAAGAATACCTCCATCAAAATACCGGCACATAATATTCCAGCGTTTAAACCTTCAAAAGTATTTGTTCAGGGAGTAAAATCGAAGGTTAAAGTAAGCTAAATTATTTATAAACTAATTTAAAAATCACATTTATGCCAAGTGGTAAAAAACGTAAAAGACATAAGGTAGCAACGCATAAGCGTAAAAAAAGACGTCGCGCTAACCGTCACAAGAAGAAATAAATTAAAAAAGTAGCACAGCTACTTTTTCAATTTATTATCAGAACGTTCTTTGATATCAAATTCATGCCAAAATTCAGTCACACCTTGCTGAATACATGAATTTACTGGATTAAATCCTGTCAAACCTTGGTGTTTAAACAGCTTTATTATTGTTTAAAACACCTAATGGATTATACTTTTGCAGTTATCTGCGAGAGTGAATCAAGAAAAATATTTTATAATCCATCTGTACATTCGTGTATAGATTAAAATTAACACCCATGAATAAAGAATTAATAATTCGATCAAATTCAGACAATGTTGATTTTGCCTTATTAAAAGATGGAAAACTAATTGAATTTCAAAATGACGAAGATAACAGCAAATTTTCTGTTGGCGATGTGTTTTTAGCCAAAGTAAGAAAGTCTGTTCCGGGTCTCAACGCTGCATTTGTTAATGTAGGGTATCATAAAGATGCATTTTTGCATTACCATGATTTAGGGCCTAAGCTTCCAACACTTATGAAATTCATGAAACGTGTAAGCACAGGTAAACTAAAAAATTACTCTTTAAAAAACTTTACTTTTGAAGAAGACATTAAAAAAGATGGTAGTATTGATTCTGTTATAAAATCAAATCAATCTATTTTGGTTCAAATTGTAAAAGAACCAATCTCCACAAAGGGACCTAGAATCAGTTCCGAAATTTCACTTGCTGGCCGCTATTTGGTACTCGTTCCTTTCTCAGACCGTATCTCAATTTCTCAAAAAATTGAAAGCAGATCCGAAAAAGAACGTCTAAAGCGTTTAGTAAGAAGCATTACTCCCAAAGGATTTGGAGTTATTATCAGAACCGTTGCTACAGATAAAAAAGTGGCCGAACTCGATAAAGACCTTCAAGACTTATATAAAAAATGGGAATCTATTTGTAAAGCAATTCCACGCGCCCATACGCCAAGTAAAGTACTCGGCGAAATGAATAAAGCGTCCTCTATTCTTAGAGATATTTTCAATGATACCTTTACAGGTATTACGGTGGATGACGATTTGCTTTATAATCAAATTAAAGATTATGTTCATGAAATTGCGCCTCACAAAGAGGCGATTGTGAAATACCACAATCCAAAAACACCCATTTTTGAAAAATTTGGGATCGAAAGACAAATTAAAACATCATTTGGAAAAACCGTGTCAATGGCGCGTGGAGCCTATTTAATTATAGAGCACACAGAAGCCTTACATGTGGTAGATGTCAATAGCGGAAATCGTTCAAGTAAAGAAAGAAATCAAGAAGCAACGGCTTTAGAAGTTAATATTCTCGCTGCAACCGAACTCGCACGCCAATTTAGATTGCGTGATATGGGTGGTATTATTGTGGTGGATTTTATTGATATGAACAGAGCAGAGAATCGCAAAAAACTCTTTGATCATCTCAGAAATGAAATGAAAGACGATAGAGCCAAACACAAAATATTACCTCCAAGCAAGTTTGGGTTAATTCAAATCACAAGACAACGTGTTCGACCAGTTATGAACATTAAAACCAAGGAAGCAAATCCTAATGGTTTAAATGGTACAGAAGTGGAAGCTCCGATTGTGATGATTGATAAAATTAATCATCAGCTGGATCAAATTATCAAAAAAGGCTATAAAAAAGTGACTTTAAACACACACCCTTTTATAGCAGCCTTTATTACAAAAGGCTTCCCATCCATACGTACAAAATGGTATTTTGAACATAAAAAATGGGTTAAAATTATGCCTAGAGATGCTTACACATATCTGGAGTTTCGTTTTAAAAACGAAAATGGCAAAACCATTAAACTGTAAAAAAAGCCCCGCTAAGCGGGGCTTTTTTTTTGGAGTTTTTTTAAAAATTAACTTAGATAATCGTGGACTGTCCCAAATGCATATTTGTAAAATTCAGATTGGAATCGTCTGGGTTGTTAATATAGTCTTCAATAAAATCACCAACTTTAGAGGTTGTGATATTATCAAATTTAGTATTCAAATCGGGTGTTGTAATGTTGAGTTGTAATGATTTCTCAACGGCTGTTCGTATCAATTCAGCTTCTTTGAAAAGCTCAAAATGATCCAGTAACATTGCTGCAGATAAGATGGATGCAATTGGATTTGCAATTCCTTTACCCTCGGCTTGTGGATAGGAGCCATGAATGGGCTCAAACATCGAATGTTTGTCACCAACAGATGCAGATGCCAACAGTCCTATAGAACCGCCAATAACACTTGCTTCATCGCTAATGACGTCTCCAAACAAGTTTTCGGTCAAGATCACATCAAACTGTGTGGGGTTTAAAATCATTTGCATGGCTGCATTGTCAACAAATAAGAAATCGAGTTCAATTTCTGGGTAGTCTTTCGCAATTTCACCCACTACTTTTCGCCATAGACGCGAGGTTTCTAAGACGTTTGCTTTGTCAATCAAGGTCACTTTTTGGCGTCTAGATTTTGCCGCAACAAAAGCCAAACGAGCAATGCGCTCAATTTCGTGGCGTGAGTACTCACACAAATCCGAAGCGGTATTGCCATCGGCACTGAGTTTCTTTTCGCCAAAATAAATACCTCCTGTTAATTCTCGGTAAATACTGATATCAGTTCCTTGAATCCGATCTTTCTTTAAAGGCGATTTATTTAGTAAGGTGTCGTAGGCTTTAACGGGCCTAACATTTGCATACAAGCCCAGTTCTTTACGAAGCTTTAGAAGTCCTTGTTCTGGACGTACTTTTGCCGAGGGGTCGTTGTCGTACTTTGGGTGGCCAATGGCACCAAATAAAATAGTGTCGTTAGCTTTACAAATGTCGAGTGTGCTTTCTGGAAGTGGGTCTCCAACTTGATCAATAGCGGTTGCACCTACGGGTGCAGGGGTAAATTTAAAATTGTGATCAAAATTGACCGCAATTGCTTCTAATACTTTTACAGCTTGTTCCGTGACTTCGGGTCCAATGCCATCTCCTGATAATACAGCGATTTTTAAGTTCATATCAATCCGTTTTTTGAAGCTCAAATGCTTCGATAAGTTCTTTTTTACTTAATAAATAATCAATGTCATCGTAGCCATTAATCATACATGTTTTTTTGTAAGGATCAATCTCAAAAGATTCTTTGAGATCCGTTCCTTTGATGCTGATGGTTTGTGTTTCTAAATTGACTTCAAATAGGGTGTTTGCATCGGTTTCAATGGCAGCAAATAGGGCACTTAAAAACGATTCAGAAACCTGAACAGGAAGCAATCCATTGTTCAAGGCATTTCCTTTAAAAATGTCTGCAAAAAAACTAGAAACAATGACTTTAAATCCATATCCAACAAGCGCCCATGCGGCATGTTCACGACTGGATCCACAACCAAAATTATCGCCTGCAATTAAAATACTTCCAGAATAAATAGGGTTGTTTAGCGTAAACTCTGTATTTAGATTTAACGATTTATCAAAACGCCAATCTCTAAAAACATTGTCTCCAAATCCTTTTTTGTCAGTCGCTTTTAAAAACCGTGCTGGTATGATTTGATCGGTATCTACATTTGCAATGTTTAATGGAACTGCTTGAGTTGTGTGTGTGGTAAATTTTTCCATTAATTTAATTGTTTTGTGATGTCAATAATTTTCCCTTCAATAGCGGTTGCAGCAGCTACTAAAGGACTTGCTAATATGGTTCTTGAACCTGGGCCTTGACGGCCTTCAAAGTTTCGGTTTGAAGTAGAAACGCAATATTCATTTTGTGGAATCTTATCGTCATTCATTGCCAAACAAGCGGAACATCCGGGTTGTCTTAACTCAAAACCAGCAGCATTGAAAATGTCTTTTAATCCTTCGTTTATAATTTGAGTTTCGACTTGTTTACTCCCAGGAACCAACCACGCTGTTACATTGTCTGCTTTTCGTTTTCCTTTCACATAATCGGCTGCCACTCTAAAGTCTTCAATTCTTGAGTTTGTACAACTTCCAATAAATACAAAATTTATGGGGGTGTCAATCAAGGATTTCCCAGCTTCAAAATTCATATAGTCTAAAGACTTCTTAAAAGATGGATCGTTATCAACAGGAATTGTTTCCGAAATTTTAATTCCCATTCCTGGGTTTGTCCCGTAAGTGACCATCGGTTCAATATCCTCAGCATCAAAATAATATTCTTTATCAAAAACTGCACCTTCATCTGTTGGAAGTGTTTTCCAATAGGCTACTTTGGCATCAAAAGCGTCCTTTTTAGGAGCAAATTCACGGTCTTTAACATACTCAAAAGTGGTGGCGTCTGGCGCAATCATTCCACCTCTGGCCCCCATTTCAATGCTCATATTACAGACAGTCATTCGGCCTTCCATGCTCATGTTTTCAAAGACATCTCCAGCGTATTCACAAAAATAACCAGTTCCAGAATTGGTGCCCAATTTAGAAATGATATAGAGGATGACATCTTTTGGAAGCACTCCATTTTTGAGTGTTCCATTGACGGTAACACGCAAGCTTTTTGGCTTTGTTAACAACAGACATTGACTTGCAAATACTTGAGCTACCTGACTGGTTCCAATTCCAAAAGCGATGGTTCCAAACGCCCCGTGTGTAGAGGTGTGACTGTCACCACAAACCATGGTCATCCCTGGTTGAGTGATGCCTAATTCTGGTGCCATGACATGAACTATCCCATTGTATTTATGTCCTAATTCATACAGCGTAATATTGTTTTTTTTGCAGTTTTCGGAGAGTTGAGCAAGTTGTTTTCTCGATAATTCGTCTCTCACAGGCAAGTGTTGGTCTAATGTTGGAGTATTGTGATCGGCTGTGGCAACAATCTGGTTGGGTCGAAATACAGGAATCTTTCTATCAGCCAATTCATTAAATGCTTGTGGACTGGTCACTTCGTGTATTAAGTGTTTGTCAATGTATAAAATTTGAGGTCCGTCTTGAATTGAATCAACGACATGGGCGTCCCAAACTTTATCAAATAAGGTTTTTTTCATAATGAAAAGGATTCGATTTATTTGTAAATCTTACTAGTTTCTATAATTTGATGAATATCGGTATCTAAAACTTCTTTTTTAGTATCTGCAAACTTTAAGAATTCTGCATAAACGATATCGAGTTCAAGTTTTGTAAGTTCTACTCCAACATTTTTAGCTCTGTAAGCTAAAGCTGCACGACCACTTCTAGCCGTAAGCACAATGGCAGATTCTGTAACTCCAACATCTTTAGGATCGATAATTTCATAAGTCTCACGATTTTTAATCACTCCATCTTGATGAATTCCTGAGCTGTGTGCAAAAGCATTGGCACCTACGATCGCTTTGTTTGGTTGGGTATAAATTCCCATACTTTCAGAGACTAATTGGCTGATGCCATATAACATTGTCGTGTTAATATTTGTGTCTAAATTCAAATAAGGATGCTGTTTCAAAATCATGACGACTTCTTCCAAAGCGGTATTTCCAGCACGCTCTCCAATTCCGTTTATCGTGCATTCTATTTGTCTGGCACCATTTACGATTCCTTCAATAGAATTCGCAGTAGCGAGTCCTAAATCATTGTGACAATGGCAAGAGATGACGGCCTTATCAATTCCTTTCACATTTTCTTTTAGGTACTTAATTTTAGCTCCGTATTCTTGTGGTAAACAGTAGCCTGTAGTATCGGGAATATTCAATACTGTGGCACCCGCTTTGATGACCGCTTCACAAACTCGTGCTAAATAGTCATTATCCGTCCGTCCAGCATCTTCAGCATAAAACTCAACATCTTCTACAAAAGATTTCGCATATGAAACGGCTCTTACTGCGCGTTCAATAATGGCATCTTTATTGGATTTAAATTTATGAATAATATGAGAATCGGAAGTTCCAATCCCTGTATGGATTCTGGGTTTTTTGGCATATTTAAGTGCTTCAGCAGCAACTTTAATATCGTTTTCTACCGACCTTGTTAATCCACATACAGAGGCATTTGTCACGATTTTTGAAATTTCCTCAACGGATTTAAAGTCTCCGGGGCTTGATACAGGAAACCCTGCCTCAATAATGTCAACACCTAATAAATCAAGCTGTTTTGCAATAATTATTTTTTGCGCTGTATTGAGCTTACAACCAGGAACTTGCTCGCCATCGCGAAGCGTTGTGTCAAAGATTTGGATTTGTGTGTTAGACATTTCTTAAGAATATATTTTTGTATTGTAATACGAATTTATATTTTGGTTCTTTCAAATGAGGCGTTTATCACATTCTTTTTACGATGTATAACTCTGCCTTATGCTAATTAAGGGGCTAATATACAACATTATATGTCAATATTTATACTATGACTAAAGAGCAAAAAGATAATTTATTTGTGCTGATAAAGTCGTTGTCCAAATCTGAAAAAAGACAATTTAAACTTTATGTGGGTCGAATTGGCGTTAATGAAGATTCCAAATTTTTATTGCTCTTTACGGTTTTGCAAAAACTAAAGATATATGATGAAGCGGCGATTTTGAAACACGGGTTTGTTAAAAAAGAGCAGTTATCAAATCTTAAAGCCCATTTGTATAAGCAGATATTGATTAGTTTGCGATTAAATCCATCCCATCAAAATATTAGAATTCAGATTCGAGAACAATTAGATTTTGCAACTATTTTATATCATAAAGGTCTTTACACCCAAAGTTTAAAAATATTGGACAAAGCCAAATCTTTAGCGGTTGCAAATGAAGAAAAAAATATAGCTTATGAGATTATTGAGTTGGAAAAAGTAATTGAAGGTCAGTACATCACTCGAAGTATTAGTAACAGAGCCGATGAATTAACGGTTCAAGCTCAAGAGCTAAGTCAGCAAAACTTATTAGCAAGTCAACTGTCGAATTTATCTCTTCAATTGTATGGTGAGTTTTTGAAAACGGGTTTTGTAAAACAAGCTTCAGAACATGAAAAAATTACTAAATATTTTAACGATCGGTTGCCAGAGTATAAAATTTCTGAACTTGGTTTTAGAGAGAAATTATGGCTCTACAAGTCCTATTTATGGTACAGTTTTTTAATTCAAGATTTCTTAGGTTGTTATAAATACTCTAAAAAATGGGTAAATCTTTTCCATGAACACCCGGGAATGATTAAGTTAAACCCTGTCTTTTTTCTGAATGGATATCAAAATTTATTAGAAGCTTTATTTTTTATAAAAAACCATCAAAAGTTTAAAGAAACTCTTACAAGACTCGTAGAGATCACTAAAGAAGAGGGGTTTCCTAAAGACGATAATGTACAGAGCCTTACGTTTTTGTATGTGGGGTCCAATAAATTTAATGCCCATTTTATGGAAGGCACTTTTAAAGAGGGTCTGCCATTAATTCCTGAGATTCTAGAGGGAATTGAAAAACACAAAACACGTATTGATGAACACCATGTGATGGTGTTTTATTATAAAATTGCGAGTTTGTACTTTGGGATTGGTGAACATCAAAAATGTATTGATTTTTTAGATAAAATTATCAGTAATAAATCTCTTCAAATGCGTGAAGACCTTTTGTGTTTTTCACGAATTTTAAATTTAGTTGCACATTACGAAGCTGGTTTGGATTACAATTTGGAGTCGTTGATTAAAAGTACCTACAAATTCTTGATTAAAATGGAAGATTTGTATTTGGTGCAAAAGGAAATGATTAAGTTTTTAAAACAATTAGGAGACATCTATCCGCAAGAAATTAAAGCTGCATTTAAAGAGTTACATGCCAAACTTAAAGCATTAGAAGACGATCCTTATGAAAGACGTGCCTTTTTGTACTTGGATATTTTATCATGGCTAGAAAGTAGAATAGAAAATAAATCGGTAGAATCCGTTATTAGACGAAAATTTTTATCTTTAAATAAAAATAATTAATTTTAACCGAAAATAATTTGGTTATTATAATTTTATTATTGAATATTTGCACCAACAAAGTTCAATAGCTTACTGAGATGTTATCAAGAAAGGTGGAGGGACTAGACCCGCTGAAGCCTTAGCAACCCTTTATATTCATAAAGTAGGTGCTAAATTCTACTTGATTTTTGATTCATTTATCGAAAATCAGATAGATAACTAAACGTAATTACTATTCTGTAATTATGATTTCTTTATAACATTTTTCTAATAAGTACACTTTTTAAAAAAGTGCATTTGACTTTTGGTTTAATTAATGCATTAACTCAAAACAACTAGAAAAATGAGTACTCAAAAATTCGCAACTCAAGCGTTGCACGCCGGACACAATGTGTCAGAAAATGGAGGCACAAGAGCCGTTCCTATTTATCAATCTACAGCCTATGTATTTAACAATTCAGACCATGCAGCAAATTTATTTGCACTTGCGGAGCCAGGAAATATTTATACACGTATAAATAATCCTACAAACGATGTTTTAGAACAGCGTTTGGCAGCCTTAGAAGGTGGTATCGCAGCAGTGGTTACCGCTTCAGGAACCGCAGCCATTGCAACCAGTCTTTTGACCTTGCTTAAAGCAGGCGACCATATTGTGGCATCCAGCAGTTTATACGGTGGGACTTATAACCTGTTAAGCGTCACGCTACCAAGACATGGGATTACAACCACCTTTGTAGATCCTTCAAATCCAGAAAATTTTAAAACAGCTGCACAAGAAAACACAAGAGCCTTTTTTATTGAATCTCTTGGAAATCCAAAACTGGATGTCCTTGATATTGAAGCAATTTCTAAAGAAGCAAAAGCCTACAAAGTTCCTTTAATTGTAGATAATACAGTAGCCACTCCTTATTTATTAAATCCAATTGCTCATGGTGCAAATATTGTAATTCAATCCTTGACTAAGTATATCAATGGAAATGGAACAGCTTTGGGTGGTGCGATTATCGATGCTGGAACCTTTGATTGGGGAAGTGGAAAATTCCCAGAATTTACAGAGCCTTCTCCAGGGTATCATGGTCTTGTTTATAACGAGGTGATTGGTGCAGCATCCTTTATTGCTAAAGTAAGAATTGAAGGATTAAGAGATTATGGTGCCGCTTTAAGTCCGTTTAATGCATTTCAAATTATACAAGGCTTAGAAACGTTAGAAATCAGAATTAAAAAGCACAGTCAAAACGCATTAGAACTTGCGCAATGGTTACAAAAACAAGAAGATGTAGAATGGGTAAATTACCCAGGATTGGAGTCAAGCCCTTATAAGGCACTTGCGGATAAATATTTGCCAAACGGTCAAAGTGGTATTGTAACTTTTGGTGTCAAAGGAGGTTTTGAAGCTGCTAAAACCATTGCAGATACTACCAATTTATTCTCATTATTGGCAAACATAGGAGATACAAAATCGCTAATTATTCACCCTGCAAGTACAACGCATCAACAATTGAACGATGCTGCACAAGAAACAACAGGTGTAACAAAAGATTTGATTCGTTTATCGGTTGGTCTTGAAGATGTCGAGGATTTAAAATCAGATTTGACAGAAGCGTTTAAAGCTGTTAAAACTGTTTTAGCATAATTTTTTAAGAGACCCCAATGAGTGCGCTACAAAACATAAGCCTTAATTATATAACCAAATCTGGTAAGACAACTGAGATAGTGCTGTCTTACCAGCAATTTGGGAAGCCCTTACATGAGGCGCCTATTGTGATGATCAATCATGCACTTACGGGCAACTCTAATGTTACGGGAAAAGGCGGATGGTGGAATCCAATTGTGGGTCCAAATAAAGTTATAGATACCAATGTATTTACGGTTTTAGCCTTTAATATTCCAGGCAATGGACACGATCAAGTTTCAAATAATCTGGTAGAAAATTATAAAGATTTTACTGCACGTGATATCGCTGAAATTTTTGCGAAGGCTTTAGACCATCTAAAAATCACTCAACTTTTTGCAGTCATAGGAGGTTCTGTAGGAGGCGGATTGGCGTGGGAACTCGCAGCGCTCAAACCAACATTAATAGAACATCTTATTCCTATTGCATCCGATTGGAAATCTACCGATTGGTTAATCGCCAATTGCTACATACAAGAACAAATATTAAATAATTCCTCACAGCCTTTGATAGATGCACGCATGCACGCCATGTCGCTCTACCGAACTCCAGAATCTTTTAAGGCAAAATTTGATCGCATCTTACAAAAAGAAGAAAATGTATTTGCTGTCGAAAGTTGGTTAAATTACCACGGAAATGTACTCAACAATCGGTTTCAATTGGCTGCTTATAAAATGATGAATCAAGTTTTAAAAACAATTGATATCACTCAAGGAAGTAACGATTTTGTTGAAGTCGCGTCAAAAATAAAATCTAAGATTCATATTGTGACGATCAACTCTGATTTGTTTTTTAAAGCCAAGGAAAATTGGGATACCTATGTAGATTTAAAGCCCCACAAAGACACGGTTTCAATATCAGAAATTCAATCGATTCATGGTCATGATGCCTTTTTAATTGAATACGATCAACTTGAAGCCATATTAGAAACTATTTTTAAACCTCAAGAAGTGTTTTGAGGATTTCTTAATCAATCCCAAATTTATTACAAATACAAATGAGTCCCAAAAAATTTGAAACTAATGCCATACGCCAACAGCTAAGTCGCACCCCCTACGGCGAACATTCATCTCCTTTGTTTTTAACATCCAGTTTTGTTTTTGAGGATGCAGAACATATGCGCGCATCCTTTGCTGAAGAAAACGATCAAAACCTGTACAGTCGGTTTTCAAACCCAAACACCACAGAGTTTATTGATAAAGTTGTGACGATGGAAGGTGCCGAAGCAGGGTTTGCCTTTGCTTCTGGAATGGCAGCTGTGTTTTCAACCTTTGCCGCTTTATTAAATTCAGGAGATCATATTGTGTCTTGCCAATCTGTTTTTGGTTCTACACATGCATTGTTTACCAAATTTTTTCCAAAATGGAATATTGAAACCTCTTATTTTAAAGTAGATCAGTTAGAGACTCTCGAAAGTCTGATTCAACCCAATACGAAAGTTATTTATGCCGAAAGTCCTACAAATCCTGCAGTCGATATTTTGGATTTAGAAGCTTTAGGCAACATCGCTAAAAAACACAATTTAATACTTATAGTCGATAACTGCTTTGCATCGCCTTACCTACAAAACCCTATCAAATTCGGTGCAGATTTGGTCATCCATTCCGCCACTAAATTAATGGACGGCCAAGGAAGGGTTTTAGGAGGTGTTACCGTAGGAAATGCCGAATTGATACATCAAATTTATTTGTTTTCACGAAATACAGGACCGGCACTCTCTCCTTTTAATGCGTGGGTACTTTCGAAGAGCTTAGAGACTTTAGGAGTCCGTGTCGATCGCCATTGTAAGAATGCATTAAAAGTGGCTAAATTTTTAGAAAAACACCCCAAAGTGAGTGTTGTAAAATACCCATTTTTAAAATCGCATCCACAGTATGAAATTGCTAAAAAACAGATGCGAAAAGGAGGCAATGTTGTTTCCTTTGAAATTAAAGGAGGCATAAGAGCAGGACAAACCTTTTTGAATAAAATCAAACTCTGTTCGCTCTCGGCTAACTTAGGAGATTCTAGAACAATTGTTACGCATCCGTCCTCAACAACACACAGTAAATTGTCTGAAGAGGATCGATTGGAAGCAAGTATTACAAACGGACTCATTAGGGTTTCTGTAGGACTGGAACATCACAAGGATATTATAAACGATTTAAATCAAGCATTAGGTTAATCAGTGCCACTGATTAGTAAATAGATAAAACAGTACAAAGTGATTTTAAATAAAATTTTCAGACCCAAATCAACTCTAAAAAACCAATCTCAAGGAGTTGCAGATAATGTAAAAAGAAGCCTCCTAAAAACCATAAGTTGGAGAATCATAGGAACGCTTGATACCATCCTAATTTCTTGGGCAATTACAGGAGCATTAAGCCTAGCATTCTCCATAGGATTTATAGAATTAGTCACCAAAATGCTGCTTTATTTCTTTCACGAAAGAGCTTGGGCTAAAATAAAATGGGGACGTCAATAATAGATTATGGATATAGAAAAAATAAATAAAGAACTCGCTACCAAAACACCTACTGAGATTGTAGAATGGGCACTTAACAATGCGCAATCACCGGTAGTAACCACAAATTTTAGACCCTATGAGTCAGCGATTTTACACCTCGTTATACAGCGAAGTCCCTCAATAAAAGTCATTTGGTGCGATACGGGCTACAATACATCTAGTACCTATAAGCACGCCGAAGAATTAACGGATGCATTAAACTTAAACATTCAGTTATATATTCCAAAACAAACAGCAGCACATCGCGATGTGGTGTTGGGAATCCCACAAGTAGAAGATCCAAAACATCAATTATTTACGGAACAAGTAAAACTAGAACCTTTTAAACGCGCAATGGCAGCACACAAACCCGATGTGTGGTTTACCAATCTTAGAAAAGGACAAACAGCTTTTAGGAACAGCATAGGAGTCGTATCTCGCAGTGCCGATGGCATATTAAAAGTCAGTCCATTTTATCACTTTTCCGATAAAGAATTGGACCAATACCTAAAAAATCATGACTTGCCAAATGAGTTCAATTACTTTGATCCAACCAAACAATTAGATAATAGAGAATGTGGTTTACATAATTAAAAACAATAAAATGAAAGATACATCCCATATTAATCCGCTCGAAAATGAAGCCATCTATATCTTTAGGGAAGTGGTTGCACAGTTTGAAAATCCTGTGTTATTATTTTCTGGAGGAAAAGATTCCATCACCTTAGTAAGATTAGCTCAAAAAGCATTTTATCCGTCTAAAATCCCCTTTCCTTTGCTTCATATTGATACAGGTCACAACTTCCCAGAAACCATTGAATTCAGAGATCGATTAACTGAAGAATTAGGGTTGGAATTGATTGTAAGAAATGTACAAGATGCTATCGATCAAGGCAAAGTAAAAGAAGAATCGGGACGCTATTCCAGTCGGAATGTTTTGCAAACCACCACTTTGCTAGATGCGATTGAAGAATTTAAATTTGATGCGTGTATTGGAGGTGCCAGACGCGATGAAGAAAAAGCCAGAGCGAAAGAACGCGTTTTTTCTATTCGAGATGATTTTGGACAATGGGACGAAAAAAATCAACGCCCAGAACTGTTTGATATGCTCAATGGGCAAATCGAATTAGGTCAAAATGTACGGGTCTTTCCAATCTCAAATTGGACAGAACTCGACGTTTGGTCCTATATTGAACGCGAAAAAATCGAAATTCCATCCATCTACTTTGCACACCTTCGGAAAACATTTATAAGAGACGGCATGATTTGGACCAATGACGATGCCATTGTTTTTAGAGATGAAGATGAAGTTGTTGAAGAACGCCTCATCCGATTCAGAACCGTGGGAGACATGAGTTGTACAGCGGCTGTGCTATCCTCTGCAAGCGATATTTCATCAGTAGTTCAAGAAATTAGAGACTCTAGTATCTCAGAACGGGGCGCCAGAATTGATGACAAACGCTCTGAAGCAGCCATGGAAAAACGAAAACAACAAGGTTATTTTTAACCGCATATCAAAAAATAAGTAACCAAAAAATTATACCCATTAAGAGTTTATAAAAAGTATATGGAAGTTCTAAAAATAGCAACAGCAGGAAGTGTCGATGACGGTAAAAGTACGCTTATAGGAAGATTGCTCTATGACACAAAATCGCTGACAAGTGATAAAATTGAAGCCATCGAAAAAACAAGTAAACAAAAAGGATATGACTACTTAGATTTTTCCCTTGCCACTGACGGTCTTGTGGCCGAAAGAGAACAAGGCATAACAATCGATGTGGCTCACATCTATTTTTCAACCACTAATAAAAGTTATATTATAGCGGATACCCCAGGGCATGTAGAATACACAAGAAACATGATTACGGGTGCATCCACATCTCAAGCAGCCATCATTCTTATAGACGCCAGAAAAGGAGTGATTGAGCAAACCAAACGCCACTTTTTTATCAATAATTTATTGCGTGTAAAGGAAATTATTGTCGCAATTAATAAAATGGATTTAGTGAATTTTTCTGAAGATACGTATAACACCATAAAATCAGATTTTGAGCAATTATTAAAAGAGCGCGATTATCAAGATCAACGCATTACGTTCATTCCAGTGAGTGCATTAAAAGGCGATAACATCGTTCATAACTCAGAAACAATGAATTGGTACAAAGGCGAAACGCTTCTGGAACACTTAGAAGCCCTAGACTTTAAAGACATTTATAATGTAGGAACGCCAAGGTTTCCAGTACAGTCTGTCATCCGTCCAAAAACAGAAGAATTTCATGACTTTAGAGGCTATGCAGGAAAAGTGTACGGCGGAGAACTCAGTATTGGCGATACAGTTTTGGCACTGCCTTCTAAAATTAAAACCAAAATCCAATCCATCTACTTTTACGATCAAGAAGTACAAACAGCTTCAAGAAGATCCTCTGTTACAATCACTTTAGAAGATGATATAAACATCAGTAGAGGCGATATGATTACAAAACCCGATAACCCTCCAGTGGTTGACAAACAATTCACCGCAAAAATAGCATGGATGGATCAGGAAACTTTAAATGTAGGCAACAAATATGTCATTCAACACGGAGTCAATAAAGTGTTGGCAAAAGTAGATCGTATTCACCATACCATTAAAACAGATTTTTCAGGAGTTACTGAAGACGTTGAGCAGTTAGATTTAAACGATATCGCACTTGTCTCTTTTAAACTCAACAAGCCTATTTTCTATGATGCCTTTAAAAATCATAGAACCAATGGATCTTTTATCATCATTGACCCCCAAACAAATACCACTGCTGGTGCAGGATTCATTCAATAAGAAAAAATAATGCAAAGTTTTAGAACTGAAATAGAAAACCCAATTGTCGAAAAAGATATCATTGAATTGGCTCAAAAAATTGAGCAATTTAAAGATGGAAAAATTGATGAAGAAAAATTCAGAAGCCTACGTCTTGCGAGAGGCGTCTATGGACAACGCCAACAAGGCGTTCAAATGATTCGCATAAAAATTCCGTATGGGAAACTATCGAGTCATCAATTGCGTCGTATCTCGGAAGTCTCCGACGAATATTCTCGTGGACGTCTTCATATTACAACCCGTCAAGACCTTCAAATTCATTATGTCGATTTGAACCGTACCCCTGAACTGTGGGCAGAATTAGAACGCGATGAGGTCACCTTAAGAGAAGCTTGCGGAAATACCGTTAGAAATGTCACCGCTTCCGAAACAGCGGGTTTTGATGTTGATGAACCTTTTGATGTGTCGCCTTATGCCGATGCACTTTTTAAATTCTTTTTGAGAAATCCAATTTGTCAAGAAATGGGTCGAAAATTCAAAGTCTCTTTTTCATCTTCCGATTCAGACACGGGCCTGTCTTTTATTCATGATTTGGGCTTTATTGCAAAAATCGAAAATAACGTGAGAGGGTTTAAAGTGATGATTGGTGGCGGATTGGGATCTCAGCCACGTCATGCCGATACCCTTTATAACTTTTTGCCATCCGATAAAATCATTCCTTTAATGGAAGGGGTTCTACGAGTTTTTGACCGTCATGGCGAACGTAAAAGCCGCTCAAAAGCCCGCATGAAATTTCTTCTAAAATCGATTGGTTTGGAAGCATTTAAAGCACTCATAGAAACAGAACAAAAAGCTATTGAGCAACAAAGTGTTCCCGTAAATCATGAAAACTTTCCAATATCTAAACCCGTAAAAATTGAAGCTCCAACAGTTGATATTAAAGATAAAAAGACTTTTGAATTATGGAAATCAACCAACGTAATCTCACAAAAACAAACTGGCTATAAAGCCATTGGAATTAAAGTATTACTCGGCGATTTTTATACCGACAAAGCAAGAGCATTGGCAGATTTGGTCGAAACCTATGCGGCAGGTGAATTGCGTTTGACCTTACGTCAAAACATAGTCATTCCCTTTGTCAGAGAAGATTTAATCCCCGTTGTTTATACCGAATTAGAAAAACTTGGATTTACTGAAGTAGGGTACAATAAAGCCGTTGACATCACAGCATGTCCTGGGACAGACACCTGTAATTTAGGGATTTCAAGCAGTACAGGAATTGCACGAGAACTAGAAACAGTCATTAAAACAGAATATCCTACATATCTAAACAATAAAGATTTAGTGATTAAAATTAGTGGATGTATGAATGCTTGTGGACAGCACAACATGGCCAATATTGGGTTTCAAGGGATGTCAATAAAAACCAAAGATAAGTTCGTTGCTCCCGCACTTCAAGTCTTATTAGGCGGTGGAAATTCAGGAAATGGAATCGGTCGATTTGCAGATAAAGTGATCAAAATTCCTAGCAAACGAGGACCAGAAGCCTTGCGATTGATCCTTGATGACTATCAACTGAACTCGGATCAAAAAACATTTTATGACTATTATGCCATTCAGGGCGAAAAATATTTTTACAACCTATTGAAGCCGCTTTCAGAGAGTACAAATTTAAAGACGGAAGATTATATCGATTGGGGGGCAAAGCAGCCCTATCAAAAAGCCATTGGAGTTGGCGAATGTGCAGGAGTTGTCATCGATTTAATTTCTACACTTTTTTTAGAAAGTGAAGAAAAAATCTCCAATGCTCGTGCCGATTTTGAATCAAAAGCCTACAACAACGCCATCTATTTTGCGTACAGTTCCATGGTAAATTCTGCGAAAGCACTTTTATTATCAAAAAGCCATTCAACAAATACACAAGCCTCAATTATCAGTCAATTTGATGAGGTATTTGTTTCCACAAATCTAATCTCGTTAGGATCTACGTTTGCAGAGCTTATTTATCAAATCAATAAAAATGAACCTACCGAGTCATTTGCTAAGAATTACATTAATACAGCAAACGCATTTTTAACGACCGTAAAAGAATTTAGAAAAAATGATCTGGACACTTAAATCTATCGAACGGGTGTCTCGACGCCCAAAATTGACGGTTGTAGGGGCAGGACCTGGCGATCCAGAATTGATCACTTTGAAAGCCATCAAATCCATCAGTACCGCCAATGTTATTTTATACGACGCACTCGTAAACAGTGAGCTTTTGAAATACGCCTCGTCTATTTCTGAGAAGATTTTTGTGGGAAAACGTCGGGGTTGCTATTCCTATCAACAAGAACAAATCAACGATTTGATCGTTGCCAAAGCACAGCGTCATGGGCATGTGGTGCGACTTAAGGGAGGTGACTCTTTTGTGTTTGGACGGGGTTCAGAAGAAATTGAATTTGCACAACAACATAACTTGCAAACGGAAGTAGTACCAGGTATATCCTCTGCATTGGCAGTGCCCGCCAGTCAAGGAATCCCCTTAACAATGCGCCACGTTTCTGAAAGTTTTTGGGTCATCACAGGCACTACCAAAACCCACCAACTTTCCTCCGACATTCGGATCGCAGCACAATCAACTGCGACCATTGTTATATTAATGGGGATGGGAAAGTTAAGTCAAATTGTAAACGTCTTTTCTCAAGCAGGAAAAGAAGCCACCCCCGTTGCCATCATACAGAATGGAACGACAGATCGTGAAAAATCAGGCTTTGGAACAATTCAAACAATCGAGTCCGTTGTAGCTGAAAAACAATTAAGCTCTCCAGCAATCATTGTGATTGGAGAAGTCGTTTCTAACCGAGTTCAACTAGCTTCTATCTCAAAAGAAGTTCAAACCTACTCTTTATCTCAGAACTAATGGAATCTAGAAACAACCTATACCCAATATTTCTGAAAGCAAAGGCACTTCATGTGCTTATTGTTGGAGGTGGAAATGTGGCAGAAGAAAAATTACATTTTTTGTTAAAATCGAGCCCAGATGCAAAAGTAACGATCGTCTCTCCAATGTTTAGAGAAGGGACACTTGCTTTAGCCAAATCTTTTGATGTTGAGTTAATTTATGACTCCTATAATAATTCATTTCTTAAAGGAAAACATCTGGTAATAGCAACAACCGATGTTCCAGACGTTAATGTGGAAGTTTATAACGATTGCAAAGCCCAACATATTCTAGTCAATGTTGCAGATAATCCACCCTATTGTGATTTTTATATGGGGGGAATTGTCACTAAAGGGCATGTAAAAATTGCCATTTCAACCAATGGACAATCGCCTACAACAGCAAAAAGATTGCGTCAATTTTTTGAAGATGTTGTCCCAGAAAACGTGGACGATTTAGTTCAAAATTTAAACGAATTTAGAAAAACAATTAAAGGCGATTTTGAACAAAAAGTTCAAACGCTTAATGAATTTACAAAAGGATTAATTAGTAAAAAATAATAGAGAATGATTCAAACAGATATTTTAATAATTGGTGCTGGACCTACAGGACTTTTTACCGTTTTTGAAGCTGGATTACTTAAAATGAGATGTCACATTATAGACGCACTTCCACAAGCCGGTGGACAGTGTTCAGAACTTTATCCCAAAAAACCCATTTATGATATTCCAGGGTTTCCTGAAATATTAGCAGGAGATCTCACCGAAAATTTACTGGAACAAGGCAAGCAATTTGAGCCTGGTTTTACACTCGGCGAGCGCGCGGATACGATTGAAAAACTTGAAGATGGGAGTTTTATAGTCACCACTAATAAAGGCACCAAACATGCCGCACCAATTATTGCTATTGCAGGAGGTTTAGGCTCTTTTGAACCTAGAAAACCAGAGTTGGACAACCGTGATTTTTATGAAAATAAAGGGCTTAATTATTTCATTAAAGACCCTGAAGTATATCGTGACAAGCGTGTGGTGATTTCTGGAGGAGGCGATTCAGCCTTGGATTGGAGTATCTTCTTAACCGACGTTGCCAAAGAGGTAACTTTGATTCACCGCCGTAATGAATTTAGAGGAGCTTTGGATTCTTTAGAAAAAGTACAAGAACTTACAGCGCAAGGAAAAATAAATTTAATCACCCCAGCGGTTGTAACCAAAATTGGTGGAGAAGATAAAATAGAGCATGTGGAGGTTACCAAAAATGGTGAAGAAACCTTAATTGAAACCGATTGTTTTATCCCGCTATTTGGACTGTCTCCAAAATTAGGTCCCATTGCTAATTGGGGGTTAGAAATCGAAAAAAATGCCATTAAAGTCGATACACTTGACTATCAAACAAACATACCAGGCATTTTTGCGATTGGAGACGTCAACACCTATCCAGGAAAATTAAAACTAATTCTATGTGGATTTCATGAAGCAACTCTTATGTGTCAAGCCGCCTATAAAATCATCAACCCTGGCAAACGCTATGTCTTAAAATATACTACCGTAAGTGGAATTGATGGATTCGATGGCAGTCGAAAAGAAGCGCCAAAAGCCGTTGTAAAAGCATTAGTATAACCAATTAGAAATACTCAATTTAGGATGTCAAACATTTATAACGAATTACAAAAACGAATCTTAATTTTAGATGGTGCTATGGGAACCATGCTTCAAGATTATAATTTTTCTGAAGAAGATTATAGAGGCGAACGTTTTAAAGATTATCCTACACCCTTAAAAGGAAATAATGATTTGTTGAGTTTGACGCAGCCAGAAGCTATTGCCGAAATTCATCACAAATATTTTGAAGCCGGTGCTGATATCGTTGAAACAAATACCTTTTCGGGCACCTCTATTGCCATGGCAGATTATGACATGGAAAACTTAGTGTATGAACTGAATTATGAATCTGCCAAAATTGCCAAAGGTGTCGCAGATCAATTTACAATAGCTGAACCTCACAAGCCTCGGTTTGTTGCGGGAAGTATTGGTCCAACAAACAAAACAGCGAGTTTATCGCCTGACGTCAATAAACCTGAATACCGTGCCATTACGTTTGATGAATTACGCATTGCGTATAAACTTCAAGTCGAAGCATTAATAGATGGTGGAGTCGATTTACTTTTAGTAGAAACGATATTCGATACTTTAAATGCCAAGGCAGCCTTGTTTGCGATTGAAGAAGTAAAAGAAGAACGCGCAATTGATATTCCAATCATGGTTTCAGGAACCATTACCGATGCCTCTGGGCGTACGCTTTCAGGGCAAACCGTAGAAGCGTTTTTAACCTCAATTTCGCACATCCCACTATTGAGTGTTGGGTTTAATTGTGCTTTGGGAGCGGATCAACTCCGACCGTATTTACAACGACTTTCTAATGAAACAACATTTCATACTTCGGCACATCCCAATGCAGGGTTGCCAAATGCTTTTGGTGAATATGACGAAACTCCAAAACAAATGACCGCCTTTATTGAAGCCTATTTTAAAGACAATTTAATTAATATTATTGGAGGGTGCTGTGGAACCACTCCTGCTCATATCAATTCAATATTTGAAGTGTCCAAAAATTACAATCCCCGCCAACACAAAGACCAACGATAATGGAGAGTGACTGTCAAAAATACCTAACCCTTTCTGGACTTGAACCCTTGGTGGTGACTCCAGAATCCAATTTTATAAACGTTGGCGAACGTACCAATGTAACAGGGTCAAGAAAATTTTTACGGTTAATCAAAGAAGAAAAATTTGAAGAAGCTCTTTCTGTTGCTAGAGATCAAGTGGAAGGCGGTGCTCAAATCATTGACGTCAATATGGACGAGGGCATGTTGGACGGTGTTCATGCAATGACCACTTTTTTGAATCTCATCGCTTCTGAACCCGATATTTCAAGAGTACCCATTATGATTGACAGTTCTAAATGGGAAATCATTGAAGCTGGACTTAAAGTCGTACAAGGAAAATGTGTGGTCAACTCAATCAGTCTTAAAGAAGGCGAACACGAATTTATTCGTCAAGCCAAATTAATCAAACGCTATGGAGCTGCCGTAATTGTAATGGCTTTTGATGAAATTGGACAAGCCGATACCTACCAACGCCGAATAGATATTTGTAAACGCTCCTATGATATTTTGGAAGAGACTGTGAAATTTGCACCACAAGACATCATTTTTGATCCCAATATATTTCCTGTGGCCACAGGAATGGACGAACACCGAAAAAATGCTTTAGACTTTTTTCAGGCCACCAAATGGATACGAACGAATTTACCTTATGCCAATGTTTCTGGCGGAGTCAGTAATGTCTCATTTTCATTTCGAGGCAATAACATTGTCAGAGAAGCCATCAACTCAGCGTTTCTGTTTCACGCGATTAAAAATGGCATGAATATAGGAATCGTTAATCCGACACTGTTAGAGATTTACGATGAAATCCCTAAAGATCTATTGGAATGTGTGGAAGATGTTTTGTTTGACCGAAAGGACGATGCAACCGAACGTCTTTTGGATTTGGCAGAAACCTTAAAAGGCCAAAAAAACAATGTTGAGGTCGCTGTTTTGGAATGGCGAAACAACTCTTTGCAAGAACGGATCACCCACGGTTTGGTCAAAGGAATTGATACGTTTATTGTCGAAGATGTAGAAGAAGCACGGCAACTGGCCCAAAAGCCTATTGAGGTCATTGAGGGTCATCTAATGATTGGTATGAATGTGGTCGGCGATCTGTTTGGAAGTGGTAAAATGTTTTTGCCACAGGTGGTCAAATCAGCCCGTGTAATGAAGCGTGCGGTGGCGTATTTACAACCCTTTATTGAGGCCGAAAAAGATGGAAAATTCGAATATGCTGGTAAAATATTAATGGCCACCGTGAAAGGAGATGTGCATGATATTGGTAAAAATATTGTGAGCGTTGTTCTCGGTTGTAATAACTATGAGATTGTAGATTTGGGGGTGATGGTTCCTCCCGAAAAAATTATTGAAACCGCCATCAAAGAAAAAGTTGATATTATTGGACTCAGTGGACTCATAACTCCTTCTTTGGATGAGATGGTCTATGTGTCTAAAGAAATGGAAAAAACAAATCTTACGATTCCTTTAATGATTGGCGGCGCTACAACCTCAAAAGCCCATGCAGCTGTGAAGATTGCACCGCATTATAGCAATACAGTCATTCATGTGAACGATGCCTCTAGAGCCGTGACTGTAGTAGGCGATTTACTCAAAAAAGACAACGAGCAACATCTCAGTGAATTGAGAGCATCCTACGATTTATTTAGAGCAAATTTTTTGAGCAGAACCAAACAAAAAGAATACATTTCTATTGAGGAGGCGCGTGCAAAAAAATATATAATTAAGTGGGATCAAACCAAAATAGTGAAACCTAAAAAATTAGGGATTCAAGTGATCCGAGATTTTGACATCACAACATTGGAAGAATTTATCGATTGGAGTCCCTTTTTTAGAAGTTGGGATTTGCATGGAAAATATCCCAATATTTTAGAAGATGAAATCGTAGGAACACAAGCCACCGAATTGTTTAGAGATGCACAAGAACTGTTACAACGCATTTTTTCAGAGAAATTACTGAGTGCCAAAGCTATTTTTGGATTGTTTCCAGCCAATACCATCAATGAAGATGATATCGAGATTTATGATGAAAGTGGAAACACACTCCAAACATTTTTAACCCTGCGTCAACAACTCAAAAAACGGGCAGAAGTTCCCAATATCGCACTGTCCGATTTCATCGCTCCGAAATCCTGTGGAAAAACTGATTATATGGGTTGTTTTTGTGTGAGTACAGGCTTTGGAACCAAAGCACTAGCCGATGATTTTGAAGCCAATAATGACGATTACAACGCCATCATGATTAAAGCATTAGCAGACCGATTGGCAGAAGCCTTCGCAGAATATTTACACAAGGAAGTGCGTGTGAATCACTGGGGGTATGCCGCTGATGAAGATTTATCTAATACCGAGTTAATCAAAGAAAGTTATAAAGGCATTCGTCCGGCACCGGGCTATCCTGCTTGTCCAGATCATTTGGAGAAACAAACCATTTGGAAACTTTTAGAGGTTAAAAAACAAATAGGAGTGGAGCTGACCGAAAGCTTGGCCATGTGGCCTGCCGCCAGTGTGAGTGGGTATTATTTTGGAAATCCTGAAGCCAAGTATTTTGGGCTGGGAAAAATTACCGAAGATCAATTAATCGATTATTCAAAACGAAGAGAAATTAGTATAGAAGACGCGCGAAAATGGTTAAATCCAAATTTAACAAACTAAAGAGCACATTATGAAAGTTACAGAACACTTAAAAAATGCCAACGGAAAGACCTTGTTTTCTTTTGAAATAATTCCACCTAAAAAAGGAAAAAACATTCAGGAGTTGTATGACAATATTGATCCCTTGATAGAATTTAACCCGCCCTTTATTGATGTCACCACTTCAAGAGAGGAGTACATCTATATTGAGAAAAAAGGACTGTTTGATCGAAAAATCACTCGAATGCGTCCAGGAACTTTGGGGATTTGTGCGGCGATCAAACACAAATACGAGGTAGATACCATTCCGCATGTGCTTTGTGGAGGGTTTACCAAAGAAGAAACAGAATACTTATTGGTCGATTGTCATTATCTAGGGATCAACAATGTAATGGCACTTCGTGGGGATGCCATGCCCCATCAAAAATATTTTGAACCCACTAAAGGCGGGCACCATTATGCAACAGACTTGGTACAACAGATCCATAAATTAAATCAAGGAACCTATTTACACGAAGTTGTGGAGGTAGATAACAAGCCCGATTTTTGTATTGGTGTTGCGGGCTATCCCGAAAAACACATTGAATCACCGTCTTTACATTCGGATTTGTTGCGGTTAAAAGAAAAAGTAGATGCCGGAGCCGATTATGTGGTTACTCAAATGTTTTTTGACAATCAACGCTATTTTAAATTTGTAACGATGGCTCGTGAAATGGGGATTACCATTCCGATTATCCCTGGAATCAAACCCTTAGCTATTCAAAAGCATTTGCAGTTATTACCTCAAGTTTTTAAAATAGACTTACCAGAGGCACTCATCAAAGAAGTTAATGGCTGTAGCTCAAATACTCAAATACGACAAGTGGGGGTCGAATGGGCCATTCAGCAATCCAAAGAATTACTGGACTTTGGGGTGCCAGTATTGCACTATTATTCCATGGGAAAAAGTGATAACATCAAAGCTATTGCTTCGCAGTTGTTTTAATAGTACACTTTGAGTTTTATAATAAAAAAAGCCTGTGATGTTAACATCACAGGCTTTTTAGTATAGTTCGTAAACCTTATTCTTTAATAATTTTTACGGTTTTACTTTTGTTTTCAGCCTTGATTTGTAACATATACATACCAGGGTTTAAAGCACTAAGATCTAATCTATTATTGTTTAATAATTCTGCATTAGATTTTAACACTAATTGACCTAATTGGTTAAACACTTCAACACTGTCAAACCCTACAGGGCTGTTAATAGTGATCATATCCTTGACAGGGTTTGGAGATACATTCAGTGTGTTAATTGTAAGCTCTTCTATTCCTAACGGATCAGATGCAGCTGTTGTGAAACTAAAGATTGGTGAATCTGTAGTTCCTGCAATATTTACACTCTGAACTTTCCAATAGTAAGTCGTGTTTGCTTGCCAGCCTGTTTCTACTGTATTACCCCATGTAATACCACCCATGCCTTCAACAGTGCCATCAACACCTGCAATTACTTGAGTTACAGTTTCAGCTGTTTCTCCAAACACCCAGTTATAAGATGTTGCAGGATCACCTGTAGTGGCTGCATCCCAAGAAAACATAATCATTTTTGAACCAGCATTTGATACTGAAATTTCAACGTCTGTTGCTTGGTCAATAGGCGCCATGTTGGTACATACGTCTGGAGCATTGCCCTGAGGTTGTTGAACAACAATGTTGTCAACTGCATAGTAATAAGACCAGTCTCCAGCATATCTAAATCTTACATGAGCAGTAGAAGATGTTCCAACAAGAGTCGTAATATCAATAATTCGCTCACCATATTCAAGTCCAGTGACAGTAGTGTCATAGGTTTGAACTGCTGTCCAGGTTGATCCTCCATCCGCTGAAATTTCAACGTATGCTGAGCCTCCATAGCCCCCACTAAACCACTCATTAAAAGATAATATCACGGTACTTAGACCAGAACAATCAAATGCAGGCGATGTGAGTGCAACATCTTCAGCGTTTCCCTGTCCGTATGCATCACTATTAAAAATAGCATAGTTGCCAAACATTCCTGCACTATCATACATTGCTGTTTCTCCTCCAGTAACATAATAAGCTTCTCCAGAGCTTTCAATAGTCCACACTTCAGCGGCATCTCCTAATGGTGCAAGGTTTTCATTACCCCAACCTGCTGGTAAAGTTAAGGCGGAGCCTTCAAAATCTTCACTAAATATCACTTGAGCATTTGTTAGAAAAGAGACCATTAAAATGGCTAAAAAAGTAATTTTTTTCATAATATTTTGTTTATTGGTTTAAATGTAAAATTAAACAAAATTTTTAAATAACACAAATAGAACAAACCGTTACTGTATCATTTTGAGAGTTTTATGAAATTAAAAGGGAATATATCTCAATAAATTAGTTTTCATAAAACAATTTTAAGGATTCAATATTCAGAACATGACGGCTTCAATTATTTAACGTATTTGTAAGAAATAATAGGTTTTATATGTTTAATTTTGGATTTCAATACGGACTGTTTGAAGAAAATTGAAACCATAAAAAAACCAATCACCTATGAGATGGAACTTTTCGAAAAGAAATTTCGATTATCCATGTCCAGTCGGGTGGCACTTCTGAACCGTATTACACATTATATCGTCAACCGGAAAGGAAAACAAATGCGTCCGATGTTTGTGTTTCTGACTGCCAAAATGATTTCCAACGGACAGGTGAGCGAACGCACTTACAGAGGTGCATCTGTCCTTGAGTTGATCCATACTGCGACTTTGGTTCATGACGATGTGGTGGATGAAAGCGATCGACGTCGTGGGTTTTTCTCGATAAATGCGCTTTGGAAAAATAAAATTGCTGTTTTAGTCGGTGATTTTTTATTGTCAAAAGGGCTTTTGTTGTGTATTGATAATAACGATTTTGATCTTTTAAAAATCATCTCAGTAGCCGTTCGTGAAATGAGCGAAGGGGAGTTACTTCAAATAGAAAAAGCCAGAAACCTAGACATTACGGAAGCTGTATATTACGAAATTATCCGTCAAAAAACCGCTACACTTATCGCTGCTTGTTGCAGTTTGGGAGCCGCTTCTGTGAAACCATTATCTGAAGAGGTGGAAACGATGCGACAATTTGGAGAGCTTATAGGTATGGCGTTTCAAATTAAAGATGATTTGTTTGATTATGGCACCCAACAAATTGGAAAGCCCACGGGGATTGATATCAAAGAACAGAAAATGACGCTTCCGCTCATTTACGTGTTGAATCAGTGTTCTAAAAAAGAAAAAAGTTGGTTAATCAACTCCATTAAAAATCACAACAAAGATTCCAAACGGGTCAAGGAAGTGATTGCTTTTGTAAAAACTAATGGCGGCTTGGACTATGCCGTTTCTCAGATGAAAGCTTTTCAAGAACAGGCGTTACAATTGCTGGAACCTTTTCCAGAATCAGCCTATAAAAAATCATTGATTTTGATGGTGAATTATGTAATCGAACGAAATAAGTAGATAGTTAATCAATAATGTACTCGAGTTCGCTACTTCCCAGTTCATGGCCATAAGCTCTCCAAACTCGCACATCACTTTCATATTTCCAAACAACTTCCCCATCAGTAGTAACTTCCCACATTCCAAAGTCACCTTCACAAATTAGTGTATTTCCGTTAAGCAACCTGTCCGCTCCTGAAATTTTGCTAAAGAATAAGTCTTCGTCAGTAAAACTCCAAACAATTGTTGGTTCATTGTTAATATTAGGTAGTAATGAAAAAGGTTCTGGAAGCATCATTTCATAAACTGAAGATTGTTCTAAACCATCTGGTCCAAGATTGCTATAAACTAACATATTGCCAGCTCCAGGAACACCATTTTTCAATAAATTAGGAAAGTGATTGTTGTAAAATATTCTTGTTCCAGCAGAAATATTATAAGCACTTGGATTTCCAAAACGGTACAATAAATCGCCACCTTTATTGTAATTTCCACCCAAGCTACTACTTGCTTCACTTATTGTTGTACTGTGGTCCACGACCCATACTTCACTAAAATAATTAACACTTATATATATAACATCTTTGGCTGTGTCGTAACTTATGCCGTTGGCATGCATAAAATCTCCGTTAGAATTTATGTTATAATTAATATTTATGCGCTGTGGGTTGTTTGCGATTGAACCATAATGAGCTGCATTAGGGTCATGATTTTGAATTATATGATCCCAGCTGTGCCACTCCCATACCACTTGATTTGTGCTGGGATTCACTTCGATTAATGTTTCAGTATAAACATTTGAGTTAAAATCTACTCCTGCAGCTTGTACTTCAGCAGCATCAATTTCTTCCCAGACTAAAAAAATTACATTTCCATTTGGTAACATTTCAACATCATGATGAGCGATGTCATCACCATTGGTATAATCGTAATTCCAGGATTCAGTTCCATTTTCGTCAAAAATCTTAACGATTCCTCCGTATCCACCGAAATTAATGACAGGGTCCGTTCTTTTGAACATTCCGATGCTTTTTCCATCTGGCAACAGTTCAAAGTCATTGCCAAGTTTTGTATCAAAATTCCACTCATAAACTGTGTTACCCATTTTATCTACTAAAAGAGATGTTAAACTTGCATTTTTTACAAGTAAGCTTAAATTGTTATGGATTTTCTCGGAATCGTAAACTAAGATATTATCGGATAAAACAACCTCAGGTTCAGTGGGTGTTATTTCTTCGTCTTTTTTACAGCTAAAACTCAGAAATATCAATAGAAAAGTAATTACTATTTTATATGACATGATTCAAAAATAACAAAAAAAGTACAATGTATTTAGTTTTAATCTCGTATTTTTATAAGCCATAAAAAATCAATTAAAATTAGCATTTATTTTGATATCAAAATCCACTATAGATCAAGTTTTTGACACTGCCCGTGTAGAGGAGGTGATTGGCGATTTTGTGCAATTAAAAAAATCGGGGAGTAACTTTAAGGGTTTAAGTCCATTTAGTGAAGAACGGACTCCGAGTTTTATGGTATCCCCTGTAAAACAAATCTGGAAAGATTTCTCAACAGGAAAGGGTGGAACTTCGGTATCATTTCTAATGGAGCACGAACATTTTACCTATCCAGAAGCGATAAAATATCTAGCTCGAAAGTACAATATTGAAGTTGAGGAAACCGTTCAATCGGACTCCGAAAAAGCTGCTGCTGGTGAGCGCGAAAGTATGTACCTCGTTAGTGAATACGCGAGGACTTATTTTCAAAATACATTGCTTAAAACAGATGCCGGAAAAGCTATTGGTTTGAGTTATTTTAAGGAGCGTGGGTTTACGGATGAGACGATTAAAGAGTTTCAGTTGGGGTATTCCACAGACGATTGGAGTGGGTTGACCGATGCCGCTCTCAAAAAAGGGTATCAGCTTAAATACCTGGAACAGACAGGCCTTACCATTGTAAAAGAAACCAAACAGTTTGACCGCTTCAAAGGGCGGGTAATGTTTCCCATACATAGCATGTCGGGACGGGTACTTGGTTTTGGAGGTAGAATTTTGGCTAAAAATGAAAAAGCGGCTAAATATCTCAACTCACCAGAGAGTTCTATTTATCATAAAAGTAAAGTCTTGTATGGGATTTACTATGCCAAACAAACCATTGCTAAAGAAGATAATTGTTATTTAGTTGAAGGCTATACGGATGTGATTCAGTTTCATCAAAAAGGGATTAAAAATGTGGTGTCCTCCTCAGGTACCGCTTTAACCCCTGATCAGATTCGATTGATTAACCGTTTGACTAAAAATATCACGGTATTGTTTGATGGCGATCCTGCAGGAATTCGCGCGGCATTACGAGGGATTGATTTGATTTTGGAGCAAGGTATGAATGTCAAAATTTGTACCTTTCCTGAGGGAGAGGATCCCGATAGTTTTGCCAAACAAAATACACTTGAAGAATTACAAGCCTACCTCAAAGAAAATGCAAAAGATTTTATTGCTTACAAAGCCTCTTTGCTTATGGAGGAAGCCCAAAATGATCCGGTTGCGAAGGCCAATCTGATTCGAGATATGGTGACGAGTATTTCTAAAGTAGCCGATAATATTCAACGTGAAATTTATGTACGAGAATGTTCGCGTATTATGGATATTAGCGAAGAAGTCCTTTTTAGCACGCTGGCTCAAATGAGTAAAAAAGCGCAAAATGAAGCCAATAAATCGTACAACCAAAAACAAAAAGCATTTGAGGTTGTTAAATCTACAAGTCCTCGTGTCAAAGTTGATATTCAGTATGAGCTGGAGCAAAAAATCATTGAAATATTACTTCTCTACGGAAGCCGAAAAGAAGCGTTTGAAGATTTAATTCTCAAAGAAAATGACAAAGGTGCACTCGCACTCGAACCTGTAATCCACGAAGTTAAAGTATTTGAAAAAATATTTTTGGATTTACAAGAAGACGAAATGCAATTTACCAATGAAAACTTTAAAACCCTCTATTACACGATTATCGATAGTTTAAACCAGTCGGATGATTTTGTAATTGAATCTTTTGTGAACCATTTAGATCCTGATTTGGCTTCGGACGTGACCAATATTTTAATGAATGAGGAACGCTATAACCTTCATAATTGGGAGAAAAATAATATTTTTCCAAAACAAAAAGACGTCAGTATTGCACAATTAGTTAGTGAAACAATTTTGACGTTGCGTTGTTTTTTAATTGATCTAAAGGTGAATGAAATTAAACAAGAGACTCAAAACGAAGTGGATCACCGCGCTCTTCTAGAAGATGTTTTGAATTACTCCAATTTAAAAATGTTATTGTCCAGAAAACTAAGTCGCGTTCTTTAAGGGTTATTTTTTCTGACGCCCGTGATCAATCAGTTCCACAAGATTTGAGACATTCAATTTTTTCATTAAACGCAATTTATAGGTGCTCACGGTTTTTTCATTAATGTTCAATTGGTCCGCGATATCTATATTTCTTTTTCCAGATGAAATGAGCTTTAAAACTTCCACTTCACGGGTCGAAAGTTTCTTATAAAGGTTCATTGTTCCAAGGTTATTTTTTTCAAAAGTAAGGCTCTCCGCAAGCTCCTTGCTCACATAAATACCTCCTTTAAATACCTTAAGAATGGCGCGTTTTATGGTGGCGGTTGTCACCGTTTTAGATAAATATCCAGAGGCTCCCGCTTTGATCGCACTGATGGCATAAATATCTTCGGGGTGTGTGCTAAAAATAATAACACTTACATCATTAAATTCTTTTTTTATAGTGCGAAGTACGGTGATCCCATTGATGTCTGGAAGATCCATCGTCATAAGAACGATGTCTGTATTGGATTTTTTGAGATAGTCTAAAAGCTGTGTTGCTGAGTTCGCTGTATTTACAATTTTGATGTCTTTTGAATTCTCAAATAACATACGAATCCCATAGCTTACAATGGGTTGATGATCTGCAACAAGGACTCGAATCATTTGAGTTTAGTGTTTTAATTTTTCAGGAATCTCACAGACAGGAATAGGCTTCATTTTGTGTGTATTGGCTGCGTTATATCGCAAATAAATCTCCAAAACAGTTCGTTCTCTGCCTTGAAAATCGTGAACTGTTTTTCCATTTTCAACCGCATTCATGGCCCATTCTAATTCTGGATACGAAGCTCCAATTTGGTCTTCGTCGCTTCGAGCATCTCCAAATAAACCATCACTTGGAGCAGCTGTTAAGATGCTTTGAGGGACTTGTAATGCCTTTCCTAAATCGTACACTTCCGATTTTAATAAATCAGCAATTGGACTGAGGTCCACGCCGCCATCACCATATTTTGTATAAAATCCAACGCCAAAATCTTCTACTTTATTTCCGGTTCCAGCCACGAGTTTTCCTAAAAGCCCCGCGTAGTAATAAAGCGTTGTCATACGTAATCGTGCTCTCGAATTTGCCAATGCCATATCTACGGTAGAAGCGCTGCCTTCTGAATTAATTTCAGATTTGAAACTCTCAAAAACAGGGGTTAAGTCAATCCGTGTTGACTGTACGTTTGGAAATCTTTTTTTTAGTTGTTCGATGTGTTCTTGGGCTCTTGAAACATGACTTTCTGCTTGGTGGATGGGCATTTCTAAACACATCACATCCAGTCCTGTCATGGCACAAAGTGTTGAAGTGACAGCAGAATCTACCCCGCCAGAAACCCCCACAACAAACCCATTTACGTTTGCGTTTATGGCATACGTCTTTAACCATTCCACAATATGAGTGATCACCAGTGTTGTTTTCATGTAACTTTTTTTATAGCCTTACAAAAGTAATCTATTCTGGATAAATTATTTTATGCAAATTAAATATAATGAACAAAAATACAATTCAATTGTTCTAGAATTCTGTAACTTAGACCTCAATAGAGTTAACGAATTATAAATTTTATTTCTTTCTTGTAAAGAGTCATTATGAAAAAGTGGCATAGTTACATATTAAATTTAGTAGTAGTATTGGGCCTTCAGTTAAGTTATGCTCAATTGAGTCGTACTCATTATATTCCTCCAATAAGCGTTGCCAATAATTCAAACGCTACCCCTCAAAATCAATACTTACACATATCAACTCCAAGTATCACCCCCGTTAATGTTACGGTGACAGAAATTGGAGGACCTGTTTCCGTTCTTTCTGCATCAAATGCAAATCCAATTGAAATTTTAATTGGCTCAGGAACAAACACCTCGTTTATCGCAGACGTTAGTACTACAGGAACTAAATATTTAAACAAAGGCTATTCGATCCAAGCAGACCAGCCTGTTTATGCTTCTGTTCGTCTCATAGCTGGTACATCTCAATCTCAAGCAGGGTCTTTAGTTTCTAAAGGTTTAGCGGGTCTTGGCACAACTTTTAGGGTCGGAACGTTTACAAATCAAAAAACATTTACATCAACATCAACAGATTATTTAAATTTTGTTTCTGTTATGGCAACTGAAAACAATACGCAGGTTGATTTTTCGGATTTACCTGCAGGAATTGTTATAGAAAATAGTACGCCACTTTCTGTTGTTTTAAATTACGGTGAAACCTATGTGATTGCATTAAATCCTGGAATTACACCAGTCAATAGAGATGGCTTGGTGGGTGCTCTTGTGAGTGCAAATAAACCTATAGTAGTCAACTGTGGTTCTACAAATGGAAGTAATTCGACAGGAACGGGACGCGATTTTGGAATTGATCAAATAGCTCCCTTTGAAACCATTTTGAACGATAATCAAACGTACAGCGAATATATATTTGTGAGAGCCAATGGCTATGATGACATTGAACGCCCTCTGATTGTGGCGCATTTAGATAACACAGACGTGTATGTAAATGGAGATGATTCAACAGGAACGTTTTTAACTACATTATCCGCTGGGGATTATATTAGTATAGACGGGTCGTATTTTAGTACCCAATCAGCTTCTGGCTCCAGCCCTGGAGGTAATATGTATGTTTGGACTTCTAAAACTGCTTTTGCATACCAAGGAATTGGGGGTTCAAATAACGAGGCTAATCAAGAGATGTTTTTTGTACCCCCTCTTAATTGTAAGACCCCAAAAACAATAAATAACATACCTCTCATTCAAAATACGGGCACAGGAAGTGCTGTTTTTTCAGGCGGAATAACAATTGTTTCCGAAGTTGGTGCCGCTATTTTTATTAATGGTGTGGCAACGAATGCTACTCCCCAAACGGTGAATGGGAACCCTAATTTCGTGACCTATTTGGTAAGTGGTCTTTCTGGAGATGTGAGTGTTTCTTCAGATAAACAAATTTACATTTCTTATTATGGTGCTAACGGAGTTGCCTCATTAGGGGGCTTTTATTCTGGATTTATTTTCAAACCAGAAATTTCATCTAGAGGACTTACATCGGTAGTGACCGAACTTTGCATCCCTAATATAGAACTTAATATTAGTAGTTTAGAGTCTTTTGATGCCTACCAATGGTTTTATAATGGCTTGGCGATCCCTGGAGCAAATACAGAAACATGGATTCCAGAATTGCCTGGGTATTATCAATTAGAAGGAATCATTACAGACTGTCAAACCGTTCTTTCAGACAATATTCCGGTGAGTAGCTGTGCAGGAGACTTTGATTCTGACGGCGTAAATAACAATATTGATACAGATCATGATAACGATGGCACTCTTAACAGTCAAGAATCAAATTGCGATCTAACATTTAATCTTTCAAATAGTTCCGGACCTTTTTTTACTGCCAGTTCCGTTGCGAGTGTCGCGAATGATTTGTCCACCACCTTTACTGGATATACAGATCAATCTATGCTGTTTCAGGCAGCTCCAGAAACGGCAGGTTCTATAAGTTCAAGTACCTATGAACTTACTTTTGATGTGCCAACGAGTTTTGTAGTTCAACAATCTGATTCTGAAAGTACCCCTGGATCTATAGATTTTGATGAGGATGATTTTTTTATTTTTAGGGTTGCTTACGACGAAACACTGACAGTTTTGGATCCTGAAAATCAACTTTTAATTGACACAAATTACGATGGGATTTATGACAATAATATCGAAGAGTTTACGGCTTTTGAAATTAGATTTAAATTAAATTCAGCGGTACTTTCTTCCGAGGATGTTTCATTTTCATTTCATAGCAATCAAGCGAGTGGATTTAGCATAACATATATTAATAAATCGGATGCTGAAATTAATTCAGCGGCTTTTCGACTGATTCAAACCTGTAGACCGGTAGATTATGATGGCGATATGGTTTTTGATGCATTGGATTTAGACAGCGATAACGATGGTATTTATGATGTAATAGAAAATGGAAACTCAAATTTAGATCTGGATCAAAATGGTCAAATTGATTCGGTTGAATTAAATGATACTAACTATGATGGTCGTCATGATGCTGCTTTTAATCCAGGTGATTTTGATGGAGATTCTGTACTTGATTTTTTAGATTTAGATAGTGATAATGACGGACTGTATGATTTGTTTGAAGCGGGGATTGGAATTAATAGTTTTGATGTTGATAATGACGGTCAGATAGATTTAGGGTTTCTAGATTCTAATATGAATGGTGCCGCAGATGTTTCAGAAACAATAATACCTCTAGATTCGGATGCTAATGATACTCCTGACTTTATACAATTGGATTCCGATTCAGATGGATGTTTTGATGCAGACGAAGCTGGATTTACAGCCACTTTAGGAATTTTAGATGGAACAGCTTTTGACAATGATGGGCTTGTGTCTGGGGGAGATGGTTATAATTTCGCAATAGACAGCAATGCAGACGGATTGTTTGATTATCAAGACTTCATTAGTATTGATCCAGTTGAAATAACCACTCCAATTGTTGTTTGCGAATCTGAAAATACCTTAATTTCTGTTTCTTTAGAAAGTACCTCAAACTCTTTTGATAGCATCCAATGGGAACGGAGTTTGGATGGAGGTTCAACATGGACAGATGTGAATGAGGTTTTAAATAGTTTTGAAGGACAAGATTCGAATGTCTTACAAATTTTAAATACGGAACTTTCTGTGAGTCAAAGCATATTCCGTGCTCGAATGGAACGAGTGGATTATGTTTGTGGACCAACTTATACGAATGAAGTTGGGCTTGTTGTGAATCCATTACCAGTAATTCAATCCTCCGCTCAGCTATTTCAGTGTGATCAAGATTTGGATGGAATCACTTTTTTCAATCTTAATGAGGCCGCTCAAATACTATCTTCTAATTACCAAAACGAAACCTTTTCTTTTTATTTTTCGCAAGCGGATGCTGAGATTGGAGCTGTCTCTACAGCTATTTCAGACCCAATTAATTATGAAAATATAACGACAGATCCTTCAATTAACCCAAATACTGTATATGTTCGAGTAGAAACGGATTCTGGTTGTGCTTCAGTCGCAGTGTTAAATTTATTAGTATCTACAACGCAAATACCAGATACATTTTCCATTCCCGGTTACAAGGCGTGTTTTGACTCAGATGACGGTTTAACTACTTTTGATTTTAGTGATTCTGAAGCGGTTATTTTAAGTCTATTTTCAGCGAGCCAATCTCTAACGGTTACGTACTATGTAACAGCATCGGAAGCATTATCAGAAACAAATCAAATCACAGATATTTCGAGTTATGACAACACTACTGGATTGAATCAGTCGATTTGGGTTCGAGTGGACTCGAACATAGATAATTCTTGTGTAGGAATAGGCTCGTACATCAATTTAATTGTAAACCCGTTACCGACAATTGAGGTTCCTTCGTCTAACCCCTTTTATTGTGTTGACGGTTCCAACGCCTTCACGGTTGACTTGCCATTGGAGTTTGAAGACTTGTTGTTAGGAACTCAGTCAGCAACTAATTTTTCGGTTCGTTATTATGCCACAATCAGTGATGCATTAAGCAGCAGTAGCCCAATTACTACAGTCTCAAATACTTCTTCATCAGAGCTGGTTTTTTGCAGAATTGATAATCTAAATACATTTTGTTTTGATATAGATTCTTTTACAATAGATTTCATCAACAGTCCCGAGGCAAGTTTAGTCCCTCCGTTTATAGACTGTGATACTGATAATGATGGTGTTTTTATATTTGATACTTCCGATTTAGAAACTACAGTTCTTGATGGTCAAACAACAATGTCAATCGATTATTTTGATGCTTTTGGCGCTCCATTAACAGATTCAAATGGTCTTGCTATAACCAGTCCATTTCCTTCAGTTTTTTCTACAACTACCAGCACTATTCGCGCAGTAGTTTCAAATGCTTTTTGTTCCGATGCTTTTGTAGATATTAGTTTTACAGTTAATTCTAATACAGATTACTCCGTAGATGATATTGTAATTTGTGACGGTTCGTCAGAACTTTTAGAATTAGATTTAGAATATCCATCAAATTTGTATAATTATAGTTGGGTGTTGCCAAACTTAGACACCTATTTTTCTGCTTTACCTGAAATTAGTGTCAGTCAAACAGGGCCTTATAGTGTTACGGTCACAAACCCAGATGGAAGTTGTGCAAATACTCAAAGTTTTGAAGTTCTTGCTTCCGAGGGACCAACACTGTCAATGGAGGATATTACGGTTGTTGAAGCGACCTCTAACAATTCTATTTTAATTTTAGAGTCTAATTTAGGGTCGGCCAATTATGAGTTTAAATTGATAGACGAAAATGGATTATTGGTTTCGGGCTATCAAGATGAGGGCTATTTTGGTAATCTAACAGGCGGGTTTTACACGCTGTATGTAAGAGACGAACTACAATGTGAAGAGGTTTCAATTACAATTCCAGTGATTTATTTCCCAAACTTTTTCACACCTAATAACGATGGTTACAACGATGTTTGGGAAATTAAAGGCATCCTTCCTAATAACTATAGTTCTAGTCAGATATATATATTTGATCGGTATGGGAAACTATTAAAATCAATGTCATTAAATAATAATTATTGGGACGGCTTGTATGATGGAATACGCCTTCCTTCAAGCGACTATTGGTTTAGAATTGAGTTTGTTAGATTGGACGGAACTCTGCTAAGCAAACAGGGTCATTTCACTCTTAGATACTAACGACTTATTTTTTACGACAGAATTCAATTTTAATATATAGATTAATTACTTTTGTGATTCAATCGATTTTAAATTATATTTTGAAACTAAAGAATACTCCGTTCCAGTTATTGTACGTTTTAAAGACAGTCGTTTTTTTACTTGTTTTTGCTGTTTTTTCATGCCAAAACTCAACTAAACTAGAAAAAGAAATATCTCAAATAGAAGTGGATTTAAATATCGAAAGATTTGATCAGTTGTTTGCTGCATCAACACCCGATGATCTTCCCGCATTAAAACAAAACTACCCATTTTTATTTTCTAAAAGATATGCAGATTCCGTGTGGGTTAATCGCATGAGTGATCCAATTCAACAGCTCCAAAACAAAGCGGTGGACAGTGTTTTTGAAGATTTTACAAGTACTGAATCTGAAATATTTAATTTTTATCAGCACCTTAAATACTATAATAAAGCATTTAAGACTCCACGAATGATTACTGTGCTTTCGGATGTTGATTACCGTAATAAAGTAGTGGTAACAGATTCTATTGTGCTTATTGCATTAGACACTTATCTTGGAGCAGAGCACGAGTTTTATACTAGTTTTTATGATTATATCAAACAAAACTTAAATAAAGATCAAATTGTTTCAGACTTGGCAGCGGCTTATGCAGAACGATTAATTTATCAACCTAAACGAAGTACTTTTCTAGAAGAAATGATCTACTTTGGAAAGCAATTATATTTGAAAGACCTCTTGATTCCATTCAAAGAAAACAATGAAAAAATAGGCTATTTCCCAGAGCAATATGAGTGGGCTAAAGATAATGAGTTTTATATATGGCAGTACTTTGTTGAAAAGGAATTGCTGTATGAAGCCGATCGGAAATTATTAGCACGTTTTATCATCCCGGCTCCTTTTTCTCGATTTAATTTAGAATTAGACAGTGAATCTCCTGGGCGACTCGGACAATACATAGGATGGCAAATTGTAAAATCTTATATGGAAAACAATACAACTCCTTTACTTCAAATGCTTCAAATGGAGGCTACTGAAATTTTTAACAACGCAAAATTTAAACCAAAAAAATAATGGCAAAGACCCATACCTCAAAGATAGAAATGACCGTAGAATTAGATGAAAATCGTGTCCCAGAACATTTATTCTGGACTGCTCAAGATGGCGGGGTTGCGCATGAAGAAGCCAAAGCAATGATGCTTTCTGTGTGGGATCAAAAAAAGCAGGAAACTCTTCGTATTGATTTGTGGACAAAAGACATGCCTGTGGATGAAATGAAATTATTTTTTCATCAAACATTAGTAACAATGAGTGATACCTATTTAAGAGCTACCCAAGACGAAAAAATGACTGCAACCATGAAAGACTTTTGTGATTATTTTGCTGAGAAATTAGAACTTGTTAAGAAGTAAATTACCACTCATTTAATCGGTTGGAGTCCAACTTTAAAAAGATAAAAATCAAGATTGTAAAGCTCCAAAGTCCTGAACCTCCATAGCTGAAAAAAGGCAAAGGAATCCCAATGGTTGGAATCAGCCCCATTACCATCCCAATATTAATCAGAAAGTGAGCAAACAATATACTTGCTACTCCGTAGCCATAGACTCTGCTAAACTGTGATTTCTGTTGTTCTGCTAGATATAAAATTCTCAAAATTAAGATTAAAAACAGGATGATAACAGAGCTACTTCCTAAGAAGCCCCATTCTTCACCTACTGTGCTAAAGATATAATCTGTATGTTGTTCGGGTACAAAATTACCTTTGGTTCGCGTACCATCCATAAACCCTTTCCCAAAAGTGCCTCCAGATCGAATTGCCTTTTCAGACTCATTGAGATTATAAGAGATATTACGCTTCATAGATTCCAATTTCACCGGGTCTTTTTCCAAGCGAAGCCAAAGTCCAATACGATCTTGTTGGTGTTTTTGTAAGACATTATTATAGGCCCATTGAACTCCAAAACTAAGTCCAATACTGCAGATTAATATTGTCAAAACACCTCCGATTTTTTTCTTTTTACGCTTAAAAAACAGTTGGTAAATTAAAAGTAATCCAGCCAGAGTCAAACAAACGGACAGTGCAGAAAATTTTAAAGTACCAATTCCTAAAAAGGCTATAAAAACAGCAAATAACAGATAGTATTGTGGAATACCTTCTCTGTAAAACACAAAAAACAAACTTGCAAATACAAGCGTGCTCCCTGCATCATTTTGTAACAGAATTAAACCTGCTGGTACCCCCACCAATATAGCTGCTCTTATCTGGTCTTTTTGTTCTTTAATATTAGTTTGTAAATCACTGATATATTTGGCAAGTGCTAAGACTGTAGCGAATTTGGCAAATTCACTCGGTTGTAAAGTCATTCCTCCAAAATCATACCATGAGATCGCTCCATTTACTTGCTTTCCAAAAATAAACAACCCTACTAACGTCAAGATAGAGCCCAAGTAAATAATACTTGCAAAGCGTTCATAAAACTTAACATCAACAGCTAATGTCAGGATAATTAATACAAACGAGCTAAGTATAAAAAAGAGTTGTTTTCCATAGGGCTTAGAAATGTCTAAGTAAGATGTAAATTCTCCTGCTACTGAGGCTGACAAAATATTGAAATACCCAAAAACAACTAGTGCTGTAAAAACAATCACAGTGAGCCAATCTAATTGAAAACTAGTGGTGCGGTTCAGGTTCATTGATCATTTATTTTAAAAGGTTTACCGCTATAGGGTTTGAGGTATTCATCTTCCAAACTCTTTTCGATGACCAACCTTTCCATTCGTTTTAAAGTGACCTCCCCTTTTATATATTTTTCAACCATCAAACTCGCTATACGTCCCGCCCATCGTGACCCGTAATAGCCATTTTCAACCAGTATGGCGATCGCAATTTTTGGATCATCCTTTGGGGCAAAAGCCACAAATATGGAGTGGTCTGTAAGCTGTTGTCTTACCCCATCAATTTTAGTGAAATTTTCGGCAGTTCCTGTTTTACCACAAATTTCTATTCCAGGAACTTTCAGGAAATCGGCGGTTCCTTTGTTATATACATTATGCATACCTTCAATAATGGCATCATAATATTTAGGTTCGATGGACGTTTGTTTTGGGGTCGTAAAGTTAGGATCCATGTCCTCACCTTCAATAGACTTTATGATATGAGGGGTGTAATAATAACCTTTATTCGCAATCGCGGCTGTCATATTTGCCAATTGGATGGGCGTCACTAAAATTTCTCCCTGCCCAATAGCATTTGAAATAATGGTGGTCGCACCCCATTGAAATTCCGGATACCATTTGTCATAGTAGCTCCCATCTGGAATGTTTCCTTTTTTTCCAACGGATAAATCATTGCCTAAAAAATTACCTAAACCAAAACTTTTTATATGACTGCTCCAGATGTCCATGGACTCGGAAGCATTGCTGTATTTTTCAATAGTTGTTCTGAAAGCCATCGCAAAATAAGAATTACAGGAATAGCTAATTCCAGAATCTAGATTTCTAAAACCTCCACCACAATGACATTTCATAACCCGTTTGTTTTTTCCATAGACATATCTTTCCGAACAAATGATATTTGTTTTTGGGGTGATGGCATTTTCTTGTAAAGCTGTCAATGCGACTAACAATTTAAAAGGAGATCCCGGAACATGCATTCTAGTCAGTCCCTTATCTATTAAAGGCCTGTGAATGGTGTCTAAATACAATTTGGTGTAGTTTTTGGAACGTTGGCGACCTACTAATAAGTTTGGGTTGTATGAAGGTGCTGAAACAAGACTCAAAATTTCGCCTGTGCTTGGTTCAATAGCAACAATACCACCAATTTTGTTTTGCATTAGCAATTCTCCATAGGCTTGAAGTTCGGAGTCAATGGTTATTTTTATGTCCTTTCCTGGAACTGGAAGGGTGTCAAATGCTCCTTGTTTATAGGCTCCAATATCTCTATTGTAAATATCTTTTTGGATGTATTTTACCCCTTTGACCCCCCTAAGCTTTTTTTCATACGAGACTTCGACCCCTTGTTTCCCAATCATATCTCCTAGGCGGTAGTAAGAATCTTTCGCAATTTCTTTATTGTTTGCCTCAGCAATGTATCCTAATACATTGGCACCAATAGAAGTTTGATAATCCCTTAACGATCGTTTTTGAATATAAAAGCCTTTAAATTTTCTTAATTTTTCGGAAAGAAAAGCATAATCTTCTTTAGAGAGGTGACGTAAGAACGGAGAGGGGAGTCGTGGTGAATAATTTTTAGCCCGCTTATAAGATTTTAAAAATGCATTCTTATCAATTTTCAATAAATTACAAAATAGTATAGTGTCTAAAGGCTCAACTTCTCTGGGAATTACCATCACATCATAACTCGGTTGATTGGCTACTAAAAGGCTGTCATTTCTATCGTAGATATAGCCACGTTTTGGGTAATGAAACACTTTTCGAATGGCATTGTCATTATCAATATCGAATTCATTGGCAGTGTAAATTTGTAAATAATACAAACGTCCAGTAAAACAAATCCCTGTTAGAATGACCAATCCAAAAAGAAGTATTTTCCTCATGTTTCTTTTCTGCTAAATAATGAACTAAAGAGCAAACACAGTATAAGCGTAAAAACACTTGAATACAAGGCTTGTTGGAGAATTAGAACTGTTTTTGTTTCATCAAAAATAACAAGAGAAAACAAAATTAAGTGGTGAATCACGATGAGTAACAAAAAGTAAACCAACCGCCGAGAAAATTCTACAGTGCTAAATTTTATAGATTGATAGTCGTAGGCCGATCCAAACAAAAATTTAAGAATAAGTGGACGGATATAAGCAATGGCAACACTTGCTGCGGCATGGACACCACCAGAATCTAAAAATATATCGACAGTATATCCTAGTAAAAAACTAGTAAAAATAAACAACAATCGGTTGTTGATGACAGGGTATAATAATACAAAAACGACATACACAAAAGGGTTTATCTCGCCCATAAAATTCATATTGCTACAAACCAGAACTTGAAGTAAAACAAGCCCTATAAAACTTAAAATAATTTTCAATACACTATTGTTCATTGGAACTGTTTAAGGCTTTAAGCTCGTTAATGTCGGTATTTTTTATGATGTAAACATGCTCTAGGTTTCTCATATTATTGAATAATTTAACGTCAATAATATAAAGGTCTTTTGTGTCATTAAGGCGAAAAGATTCAACACTTCCAACAGGGATATCTGGAGGGAAGGTAGAGGAGTATCCGCTAGTAACAATCGTATCACCTACGGACAATTTCACAAGGTCTTGTATGTCTTTTAATTGGGTGATTTCAGGCGATTCACCATCCCAACTTAAGGTTCCAAAATAATTGGTTTTTTTTAACTTTACATTGATGCGACTGTTTGTGTTTAAAATAGATAAGACTCTAGAATAGTTTTTAGATGTTCTGTCAATAACACCAACAATACCTTTTGAAGTGATTACGCCATCATCTTCTTTAATTCGATCGCTTTTGCCTTTGTTAAGAGTTAGATAGTTATTTGGAAGGGAGTAACTGTTTTTGTAAATCAGACTTGGTTGTAATTCATATTTATATTCCAAAAGTGTGTCAACGGTCGCTGCTTTTTCTTGATTAAAAACGACTATTTTTAAGCGACTGTTTTCTTCTAAAAGGATTTGATTTTCTTTTTTGAGATTGAAGTATTGAGTAATGCTATGAAACATACCGTAAATACTGCCTGTGATTTGATTGGAGGAATTTAAGAACTTACTTCGTTGGTACTCATTTGTTTGAATCGTGAGTGAGAGTGCATAAGAAAACAACAACAAAAACAAGACAAATGTTTTGTTTTTAATGAAGAAATTAAAAAGTTGTTGCATTACTTAAGAGCTATTTTATCAATACACTTTTATATTTTGTAATATTTTTTAGAACAATCCCAGTTCCTCTTACAACAGCTCTTAACGGGTCTTCAGCAATGTAAACAGGTAAGTCTGTTTTTTGTGACAATCGTTTGTCTAGCCCTCTTAACATTGATCCACCACCGGCAAGATATATACCTGTATTATAGATATCAGCTGCGAGTTCTGGGGGTGTTTGTGAGAGTGTTTCCATAACGGAATCCTCTATTCGTAGAATTGATTTATCTAATGCTTTAGAAATTTCTCTGTGGGTAATTTGAACCTGTTTAGGTTTTCCTGTCAACAAATCTCGTCCTTGCACATTCATTTCATCTGGTGGAACTTCTAAATCTTCAGTAGCTGCACCAATTTGTATTTTTATTTTTTCTGCAGTACGATCCCCAACATATAAGTTATGCTGTGTTCGCATGTAATAAATAATATCATTCGTAAATACATCCCCTGCGACTTTAACAGATTTATCACATACAATTCCCCCTAGCGCAATCACGGCAATTTCGGTGGTTCCACCACCAATATCGACAATCATATTTCCTTTTGGTTGCATGATGTCAACACCAATACCAATAGCAGCTGCCATGGGCTCATGAATTAAATACACTTCTTTGCCATTGACACGTTCAGCAGATTCTTTTACCGCTCGCATTTCTACCTCTGTAATTCCCGAAGGAATACAAATCACCATTCTTAGGGAAGGTGTAAATAATTTATTTTTGAGTGCTGGAATACTTTTAATAAATAAACTTATCATTTGCTCAGAGGCATCAAAATCAGCAATCACACCATCTTTTAAAGGCCGAATTGTTTTGATGTTTTCATGCGTTTTTCCTTGCATTAAGTTTGCTTCTTTTCCTACAGCGATAATTTTTCCTGATACACGATCTCTGGCTACAATAGATGGGCTATCAATTACAACTTTGTCATTGTGAATTATTAAAGTGTTAGCGGTGCCTAAATCGATGGCTATTTCTTCAGTTAAGAAGTCAAAAAATCCCATATGCTATAAAAAATTTATCAAAAAGTATTAACGTATTTTGCTGCTTTGTAAAAGTACTAAAATAAACGTTAGTTTGAAAATAGCTTTTACTTAAATATTTTAGTGTTTAAAATGACGTGTTTTTGTAAAAACCATCGCCACATTATTGGCATTACAATAATCAATACTTAACTGATCTTTAATACTTCCCCCTGGTTGGATGACCGCTGTAATCCCTGCATTTTTTGCTATTTCTACACAATCAGGAAATGGGAAAAATGCATCACTTGCCATCACTGCACCATTTAGTTTAAAATTAAAAGAATTTGCTTTGTGGATGGCCTGATTTAACGCATCAACACGACTTGTTTGTCCTGTTCCACTCGCAAATAATTGTTTGTTTTTTGCTAAAACAATGGTATTTGATTTGGTGTGTTTACAAATTTTAGAAGCAAATAATAAATCTTCTATCTCAGAATCTATTGGTTTGGCAGTGGTTGCGTTTTCTAAGATATTTCGTTCGTCAGTAATCATATCTTTTTCCTGAACCAAGACACCATTCAAACAGCTTCTTACACTTGTTTCGGGTAAATGAACTGTATTCTGAATTAGTAAAATTCTGTTTTTCTTTCCTTTTAAAAGAGCTTCCGCATCTGAGCTAAAAGAAGGGGCAATAACCACTTCACAAAACAAACTGTGAATTTCTTCAGCAGTTGCCAAGTCAATTTCAGTGTTTGAAATCAAAACGCCTCCAAAAGCAGAAACAGGATCCCCTGCCAAAGCATCTACATACGCTTGGTGTAACGTATCTCGTTGTGCAACTCCGCAAGCATTGTTGTGTTTTAAAATGGCAAATGTAGGTGCTTCATCATAAAATTCGTTCATAAGATTCACAGCCGCATCTACATCCAAAAGATTGTTGTAGCTTAATTCTTTTCCATGAAGTTTTGTAAACATAGCTTCAAAATCTCCAAAGAAATACCCTTTTTGGTGGGGGTTTTCTCCGTAACGAAGTACATTGCCTTGTGTTTCACTAATTTTTAAGACGACCTCTTCTTTTTCGCTATTGAAATAATTGAAAATAGCACTGTCGTAATGCGATGATACATTAAATGATTTGGTTGCAAAGCGTTTTCTGTCTTCAATTGAAATGTGACCTTCATTCTCAGAAATGAGTGCTAAGAACTCGGCATAATCTTCTACTGACGATACACATATTACATCTTTATAGTTTTTGGCGGCAGCACGAATTAATGAAATCCCACCGATGTCAATTTTTTCAATAATATCTTCATTGCTTGCACCAGAAGCAACTGTTTTTTCAAAGGGATAAAGATCCACAATAACAGCATCGATTTGTGGAATTGAAAACGATGTCATTTCTTCCACATCTTGTGCGTTATCTTGACGATTTAAAATTCCACCAAATATTTTTGGATGTAAGGTTTTGACACGACCTCCAAGAATAGAGGGGTAATCAGTGATCTGCTCTGCAGGTACGACATTAATCCCTAAGTCGTTGATGAATTTTTGAGTACCTCCTGTGGAGTATATAGTAACGCCTTGAGCGTTCAGTTTTTCAACAATGGGTGCGAGCCCCTCTTTACTAAATACTGATATTAGGGCGGATTTGATTGTTTTGCTTTGGCTCATTTTGAAGTCTAAAAATTAAAAAACAAAAATAGGTAATAATCAAAGAATAATAGAATTGAAATCCCTCTAAAAAAAAGGTTTTTTCAACCAATTCATAGAGTTATCAACAACTATAAAAGCCTAGCAACGGAATTACACACAAATTCTAAGAAGCGTTCATCGGCAGCTGTAAAAGGATCAGTTGTGTTTGAGTCAATATCAATTTGACCAATATTTTTACCATCGACAAACAATGGAACAACAATCTCAGATTTAACGTTTATACTACACGCAATATAATTGTCTTGGGCTTTTACATCGGGTACTACAAAATTTTGATTGCTAACGGCGACTTGCCCACATATGCCTTTTCCAAATGGAATAATGGTATGATCTGTAGGAGCACCAGCATAGGGTCCAAGTTTGAGTTCATCTTTATTTCCGTTTTTAAAGTAAAATCCTACCCAATCGTAGTAAGAAATTTCTGATTTAAGGAGTTTACAGATGTCTAGAAGTGTAGCTTCAATGGTTGAAGAATCTTCTATTAAAGACGAAATTTGCGGTTTGAGGTGCTCAAAATCCATAAAATAATTTTTGTAAAAATAGAAAATCAAAACAATAAACGATAGTTAAAGTTCTTATAATATTAGGTGGGTTTAGCCTTTGATTTTCTAAAAATTCATAACTTTGTGGTATGAAACATTCTTCGTTCATAAAAATAATTTCCACATTCATGGCTTTAGCTGTGGTGTTGGCTTCTTTTTCTTTTAAGATAGAGCAACATTTTTGTGGGTCAAATTTGGTAGATGTTTCTGTACTTTCCAAAGTTGAATCTTGCTGTTCAAAAACAGTTAAAAAAAACAAATATCAAAAGATTACAGAACAATCATGCTGTTCAAATATCAGTATTGTTGTTGAAGGGTTTGAGAACTATCAAACAGTTGTTGTTACAGAGTTTACTACATTACCAGATTTTGTAGTAACACCATCTCTTCAAATCCCTGTTAATTATATTTTTGAATCATCAAAAGACTTTTCTTTTTCCGACTACAACCCGCCGCCACTAATTTTCAATAGACAAGTGCGCGATCAAGTTTTTCTCATTTAATTTAGAATTATTTTGACTTCCAAATTCTATTGGGAGTGTGTTGTATGCACTATTATGCATACCCCAATTCTTTAAAATAATTTTAAATTTATAAAAATGAAAAACCTATTCATCATACTATTTTTCATACCCACTTTGTTTTTTGCACAAGACAATATCAAAGGCATGGTTATGGAACCCTCCCCACAAGGGAAACACCTTCCGTTAGCTGGCGCTAATGTCATTTGGGAAGGTACATCGGTGGGAACTATCACCGACGTTGACGGCAATTTTATATTGCCTTATAAATCTTCATATAAAAGATTAATCATCAGTTATGTAGGTTATAATTTAAAAACAATTGATGTAAAAAATCCTAATACAGTTATTCATATTTTATTAGAACCAACCAATGATTTGGATGAGGTAACCGTTACCACTCGAAAAAAAGCATCGGCAACGTCCTATATTACATCACAAAACATTTCTTTCATAAGTAGTAAAGAACTTTTGAAAGCCGCTTGTTGCAATCTCTCAGAAAGTTTTGAAACCAATCCTTCTATTGATGTCAATATTACGGATGCCATTTCAGGTACTAAACAAATTAAAATGCTCGGTTTAACCAGTCCTTATATTTTAATTACAACCGAAAATATTCCTTCAATTCGTGGGGCCTCTCAGGCCTATGGGTTGAGTTTTATACCTGGAACTTGGGTCGAAAGCATCCAAATCACTAAAGGAGCTGGAAGTGTTGTCAATGGGTTTGAAAGTATTGCGGGACAAATCAATGCTGAATTGGTAAAACCAACCCTTGATAACAGAATTTTTGTTAATGCGTATGGATCGTTGAATGGTCGAACGGAACTCAACACCCATTTTAATACCAAATTATCAGATCAATGGAGTACAGGGTTGTACGTTCATGCAGATAACAGATTCCAAAAATTTGATAGAAATAACGATTCATTTTTAGACATGCCATTGTCTAAGCAGCTAAATATTATGAACCGTTGGCAATATTCAAACCTACAAAAAGGGTTGATTAGCTTTTTGAATGTCCGTTATTTAACGGACGAGAAACAATCCGGTCAACTCGATTTTGATCCTAAAACAGATCGGCTTTCAAACACCCTATGGGGAAGTGAAGTTACAACCAAACGCTTTGAAATTTCTTCGAAATTTGGGTATGTCAATCCCGAAATTCCGTATCAAAGTTTAGGACTTCAATTGTCGTACAGCAATCACGATCAAATTTCTTATTTTGGATTAAATCAATACGACATACACCACAAAAGTATTTACTCCAATCTGGTTTACAATTCTATTATCAGCGATTCCAGACACAAGATAAAAACAGGTCTAAATGCCACGTATGACGATTATAATGAAACAGTCAATTCGGAATTATACGATAGAAATGAACGTTCTATTGGTGGTTTTTTTGAATATAGTTTTGATAATTTAGAAGCTCTTAATTTAACCGCAGGAATTCGCTTGGATCATCATAATTTGCTAGGAACTTTTGTGACTCCAAGTGTGCATGCACGCTATACACCATGGGAAAAATCGGCCTTTAGAGTATCGTTTGGGCGTGGCAAACGTGCTGCAAATATTTTTGCTGAAAATCAAAAACTATTTGCAACTTCAAGAACGATTAACATTCAAAATACGGGTGGTTCAATCTATGGTTTAGAGCCTGAGGTTGCATGGAATTATGGGGTGTCTTTTTTACAAGGATTTAATTTGTTTGATCGAAAAGCAGATTTTACTATAGATTTTTACCGAACTGATTTTCAAAATCAAGTCGTTGTAGATTATGAAAACCCTTATGAAGTTAATTTCTATAACTTGGAGGGTTCTAGTTATGCTAATAGTTTTCAAGCGGAATTTAGTTTCAATGTTTTAGAGCGATTGGATTTTAAAACAGCCTATAAATTTTATGATGTTAAGACCCAATATAAATCGGGTAAACTCAATAAGCCGTTGACCTCTCAACATCGTGTATTTGCAAATGTATCCTTTGAAACTACTAAAACAGATAAAGTTGGAGTATGGAAATTTGACACGACTTTTAATTGGTTTGGAAAACAGCGTTTTTCATCCACAGCTTCCAGTCCAGAAGCGTATCAGTTGCCAAGGTATTCACCCACTATTTCCACTTTAAATGCACAAATTACAAAGGTGTTTTCAAACGCTTTTGAACTCTATATTGGTGCTGAAAATATAACCAATACAACTCAAAAAAATCCAATTCTAAGCTCAGAAAACCCTTTTGGTTCAAATTTTGATACTACATTTGTCTATGGGCCAATATTTGGGAGTACCTTTTATTCAGGCTTACGTTACAAACTAAATTAATAACTATAGAATCATGAAAACAATTTTCTTATCACTCACTCTTTTATGCATCACAACTATTAGCTTTGCTCAAAATAAAAATGCCAAAGCATCCATTGAAGTGGACGGCGTTTGTATGATGTGTAAAAATCGAATTGAAAAAGCGAGCCTTAAAACAAAAGGCGTTAAATCTGCTGTTTGGAATGTAGAAAGTCATGAGTTAAAACTCATTTTTGACGAAAACAAAACGGACCTTACAACCATCCAAAAAAACATTGCAGCTGTTGGGCACGATACCCAAAAACTCAAAGCAACCGATGAAGCCTATGACAGTGTTCACCCTTGTTGTAAGTACAGAGAAGATGCCGTTGTTGAAGAACATAAATAGTTTCCAAATTTTGGACACAAAAAAGCTCCTGAAAAGTTAACTCAGGAGCTTTTTTATTTGTAGTTGTATGTGATGCTTACATCATTCCTGGCATTCCACCACCTCCCATAGGAGGCATTGCAGGAGCATCTTCTTTAATATCAATTAAAGCACATTCTGTGGTAAGAATCATTCCTGCTACTGAAGCTGCATTTTCCAAAGCCACACGTGTTACTTTTTTCGGATCAATAATTCCTGTTTTAAGCATATCTACATACGCATCGTTTTTGGCATCGTAACCAAAATCACCCTTACCTTCGAGGACTTTATTAATCACTACACTTCCTTCGCCACCTGCGTTTTCTACAATGGTACGTAAGGGAGCTTCAATCGCTTTAGAAACGATTTGAATTCCAGTGACTTCATCCAGATTGGCAGTTGTTAGTTTTTCCAGTGTTTTTTGAGCTCTAACAAGCGCGACGCCACCACCAGCAACAATTCCTTCTTCAACAGCGGCTCTTGTCGCATGAAGTGCATCATCTACACGGTCTTTCTTTTCTTTCATTTCAATCTCACTAGCAGCCCCTACATAAAGCACTGCAACACCCCCTGCCAATTTAGCCAAGCGCTCTTGTAGTTTCTCTTTGTCATAGTCACTTGTAGTCGTTTCTATCTGCGCCTTGATTTGATTCACACGTGCTTTGATATCATCGGCTTTTCCAGCTCCATTTACAATCGTTGAGTTGTCTTTGTCAATAGTCACTGTTTCGGCAGTTCCTAACATGCTCAAGTCTGCATTTTCTAAAGAAAATCCGCGTTCTTCTGAAATCACAGTTCCTCCTGTAAGAATTGCAATATCTTCAAGCATTGCTTTCCGACGGTCTCCAAATCCAGGAGCTTTAACCGCAGCAATTTTAAGACCACCTCTTAATTTGTTTACGACTAATGTTGCTAAGGCTTGCCCATCAACATCTTCTGCAATAATTAAAAGGGGACGTCCAGATTGAGCGACAGGCTCCAAAATTGGGAGGACTTCCTGAAGGTTTGAAATCTTTTTATCAAACAATAAAATATAAGGATTTTCTAAGTCGGCAATCATTTTATCGGCATCGGTTACAAAGTAAGGACTTAAATAGCCTCTGTCAAATTGCATTCCTTCTACAACATCTACGTAAGTATCCATCCCTTTTGCTTCTTCAACAGTGATGACGCCTTCTTTTCCAACTTTTCCAAATGCTGAGGCAATAAGTTCCCCAATAGTATTGTCGTTATTGGCAGAAACAGAGGCTATTTGTTGGATTTTTTCTGAAGAATTACCAACTTTCTTAGCTTGTTTTTCTAAATCAGTGATGATGGATGTAACTGCTTTATCAATTCCACGCTTCAAATCCATTGGATTTGCTCCGGCAGCTACATTTTTTAATCCTTCTTTTACAATTGCTTGCGCTAAGACGGTAGCCGTTGTGGTACCATCTCCAGCCAAATCGTTGGTTTTAGAAGCGACTTCTTTAACCATTTGAGCGCCCATATTTTCAAGAGCATCTTCCAATTCAACTTCTTTAGCAACAGAAACACCATCCTTAGTAACTTGTGGTGCTCCAAAACTTTTACTAATAATCACATTACGACCTTTAGGTCCTAAAGTAACTTTTACTGCATTTGCAAGTGCATCAACGCCACGTTTCAATCCGTCGCGTGCATCTATATCAAATTTTATATCTTTTGCCATATCTTTTATTTTTAAAAATTAAACAATTGCAAGAATATCACTTTCTCGCATGATTAAATAATCAGTTCCTTCGAGTTTAAGCTCTGTACCAGCATACTTTCCATAAAGCACTGCATCGCCCACTTTAACAGTTGTAGGTTCCTCTTTTGTGCCTTTACCTACAGCAACTACAATGCCTTTTTGAGGTTTTTCTTTTGCATTATCAGGGATGATAATTCCAGATGCAGTTTTTGTTTCAGCCTGCTGCGGTTCTACAAGAACTCTGTCAGCTAATGGTTTGATATTTAAAGCCATATATTTTAATTTTTTGTGTTGTTAAATTTGTAATTTTACTTTCTAAAAGTGTGCCAACCCTTATAAACTGACAAACTTTCAGAAATCAAAAAATGTCAACGTATTAGTGTTGACATTTTGTAATTTTTATAAAAAGCATTTCTTTTACTCTGAATCTGTTGCTTCTGGCGTTGTACTCGCTTCAGGAGTTGTTTCTTGAACAGGAACTGCAACAGGTTGAGATGTTGATGGTGCTGCATCTAAATCGAGTGCTTTAGATTCTTGACTGCTGCTTGGACTTACAATAGCGACATTAGATAATAAAATGAGAGCTAATAATAATGTTGCGAGTGCCCATGTGCTTTTGTCCAAAAAGTCAGATGTTTTTTTAACCCCACCAACTTGTTGTGTTCCACCACCTCCAAATGAAGAAGACAATCCTCCTCCTTTAGGGTTTTGAACCATAATAACAACGACAAGTAGAAACGCTACGATGACGATAAGAACTAGAAATATAGAAAATGTACTCATTATAAATTATTTTTTTCTTGTAAGACTTTTATTGCTTGAATTTGGTCTGCAAATAAACTACTTTTTTCTGGATATTTCAAACTTAAAATACGGTAAGACTGTATTGCTTTATCGTAGTTTTTTTGCTCCACGTAAATTCTTGCTAAAGTTTCGGTCATTAAATCCTCTGTTTCAAAGACAGAATCTTCCGCAATATTGATGAGTTTTGAATTTTTATCGAGTGGTTTTAGTTTAGGTTTGTTTGAAATAAATGCATCGATAAGTTCAAATTTCTTATCGCGGCTTGAATCTTTCTCAGGTTCAGATAATTCGGAACGCTCAATTGGATTTTTTTGTGTGAGACTAAGCCATTCAGAAAATGAAAAGGTTTCATTTTTATCAAACTGCAAAGGTTTTCCAAGTTCTAATTTTGATTCAGAAGCTTCAACGACTGAAGAAATATGTGTTGAAATGTCTTGAAACTCTTCAACTTTAATTGTTTTGATTTGATCAAAATTTTGTTTGATATGTGTTGATATATCATTTTGTAAAAATACCTCAGAGGTAATAAAATCAAACAATACGCTGCGATCGGTTGTATAAGCAGCGGTTGTTTTAAGTTCTTGATTGTACTTGAAACTTCCTAGGTCTTTTAAGCCTTTTAAGTAGATGGCTCTGGCGGACTGAAAATATGGAAACTCCTCAATTATAGCAGATACATTACTGACTTGATCTTTGTTTAAAGCTGAAGGATGGTGTAGAAGATATGTAAAATCAGATGTTTTCATAGGCTTACCAATTGGCTAAAGATGCATTTACTATATCTTGTGTGATGCGTTCAAAAATCTCTTCAATTGCCGTTGTTTTCTGCGATCCGACGAGTTGAGCACTGCCTGGGTAATCATAAAAAAATGAAAATCGTTTCTCAAAATCAGCGTCCTCATCATCTCTATTTGTAAAAATCACATTCACACTAATTGTCAATCTGTTTTGCGCGGCTGTGTTGCTAGAAGTTGCTGTAGTAGGTGAAACTCTGTACTCAACAATTTCTCCTTCATAAACAATATCTCCATTTGATTGTACAAGATCTAAGTTGGTTTGGTTTAGGATTAAATCTTGTAGCGCAAGCGTAAAATCACGATCGATCCCTGGCTCAATAAGTGCCGCAGTATTTTGAAAATAATTCACCTGAAAGGTCTCTGTGTTAGAACTTAAAGAAATTCCTGTAAAGGAGTATGCACCACACCCCAATATTAGGGTGGAAACACTGATTAATAAGCTGTATTTTAAAACGTTAAAGGTCATATTGTTTTATTTTTCGATAGAGAGTTCGTTCACTAATCCCCAATTCATCTGCCGCTAATTTACGCTTTCCTTTGTGACGTTCAAGCGATTTTTTAATAAGTTCTAATTCTTTGTCGTGTAGCGACAGGGTTTCTTCTTCCTCTTCAATCGCATCAATATAAGTAAATTTTTCTTCAGTATCCTTCACGATTTCAACGGCATTTTCTTCTCGTTGTTTTGTAGGAAGTGTTAAAAATTCTGATTCAATTTCGGGTTCTAAAGCGTCTTCTTTATTATATATTTTTTGAATTAAACCTTCGTTGTTTTTTTGAACATCGCTGTGATTTTCGTTTTGCATTAATTCCATGGTTAGTTTTTTGAGATCATTCAAATCACTTTTCATGTCAAATAAAACCTTGTATAAAATCTCTCTTTCGGTACTAAAATCACTGTGGTTTTTATTTTTCTGTTGAACCGTTGGTAAATTATCTCCCATATTAGGTAAATAAGTTTTCAAGGTCAATACATCAATCATTCTTGAGGATTCTAATACAGAAATTTGTTCGGCCACATTTCTGAGCTGTCTTATATTTCCACTCCAACGATAATTGATCAGAGCTTCAATTGCTTGGTCGTCGAGTCGAATGGTAGGCATTTTATATTTTAGAGCAAAATCACTTGCAAACTTGCGAAACAATAAATGAATATCATCTTTTCGATCTCTAAGAGGGGGAAGTACGATTTCAACGGTACTCAGCCTGTAATACAGGTCTTCACGAAACTTATCTTTGTTAATAGCTTCATACATATTCAAGTTGGTGGCAGCCACAATTCTGACATCTGTTTTTAAAACAGTACTAGAACCTACTTTTATGAATTCACCGTTTTCGAGGACCCGTAACAAACGAACTTGGGTGGTGAGTGGAAGCTCCCCAACTTCATCCAAAAATATAGTTCCACCGTTGGCAACTTCAAAGTAACCAGAACGGCTTTGAGTTGCCCCTGTAAAGGCACCTTTTTCATGCCCAAAAAGTTCACTGTCAATAGTGCCCTCCGGGATGGCACCACAATTGACAGCAATATATTTTCCGTGTTTTCGATGCGATAGTTGATGTATTATTTTGGGAATACTTTCTTTTCCAACACCACTTTCTCCAGTCACTAAAACCGAAATATCTGTAGGTGCTACCTGGATGGCTTTTTCTATGGCACGATTTAAGCCCGTGTCATTTCCAATAATGCTGAACCGCTGTTTTATAGATTGAACTGTTTCCATAATTAATTATTTTTAGATAAACCAATCGCTTTTCCAATGAGGGTTGCACTTGTACAACTGTTTATTTTAACGTTCACAAAATCTCCTATTTTATAGTGTTCTTTGGGGAATACAACGACTGTATTTTGTGCACTTCTTCCAGACCATTCGGAGGCAGATTTCTTAGATTCTTTTTCTATCAATACTTCTACTGTTTGATTTAGAAACTGCTCAGTTCTATATAAGCTATGCGCACGTTGTAATTCAACAACTTCAGCCAGACGTCTCTTTTTGGTTTCAAAAGGCACATCGTCTTTGAGTTTTCTTTCAGCCATTGTCCCAGGGCGTTCGGAATAGGCATACATATACCCAAAACTATATTTAACATCGTTCATTAAGCTGAGGGTGTCTTGATGGTCTTTTTCCGTTTCGGTTGGGAATCCACAAATCATATCTTGAGAAATTGTGCAATCTGGGAGGAGGGTTTTAATGTTATTAATTAAATCGATATATTCTTCTCGTGTATGTTGACGGTTCATTTCCTTCAAAATTCGGTTGCTTCCGCTTTGAACTGGTAGGTGCACGTGGTTGCAAATATTCGGATGTTTTGCCATCGATCGGATCACATCTAAGGACATGTCTTGAGGATTGGAAGTCGAAAAACGAAAACGCATTTTAGGGTGTGCTTTTGCACAGAAATCCAAAAGCCCTGCAAAATCAACTGCGGTTGCTTTTTGCATGTCTGAAGCCTTTGAAAAGTCTTTTTTAAGTCCACCGCCATACCACAAATAGCTATCTACATTTTGTCCCAAAAGCGTCACTTCTTTAAATCCTTTGTTCCACAAATCACTAATTTCTTCAAGGATGCTTTGAGGGGCTCTACTGCGTTCGCGACCTCTTGTGAAAGGTACTACACAAAACGTACACATATTATCGCAGCCTCTTGTGATGGATACAAAAGCAGTAACGCCGTTTGTATTTAATCTTACAGGAGAAATATCGCCATAAGTTTCATCTTTAGAAAGAATTACATTCACTGCACTTCGTCCTTCATTCACTTCAGAAATCAGATTAGGAAGGTCTTTATAAGCATCAGGTCCTACAACAAGGTCAACAATTTTTTCTTCTTCTAAAAATTTACTTTTAAGGCGTTCCGCCATACAGCCTAAAACGCCAACTTTCATTTTTGGGTTGATGCGTTTAACAGCATTGTATTTTTCGAGTCGTTTCCGAACAGTTTGCTCTGCCTTATCTCGAATTGAGCAGGTGTTTACCAATACGAGATCGGCTTCTTCCAAAATTTGGGTGGTGTTAAAGCCTTCTTTTGAAAGGATGGACGCTACAATTTCACTGTCACTAAAATTCATAGCACAACCATAACTCTCAATAAACAATTTTTTTGTGTTTTCAAGTTGAGGTGTAATGGCTAGCTTTGAGCCTTGAACAGTTTCATCAATTAATTTCTCCATAAATTTTCAATATCCATTGAGGGACAATAAGTGTGCAAAGATACAATAATTTTATTTTTTATGACAAAGTGTCATGATTTTAGTATTTTATTTTGATTTGACAAAACAATCTCCTTTATTTGGTGGCTTAAAGTCTCAATAAACCTCAAAATTATGAATACAGTTCAAATATTATTAAATAAAATTCAAACCTCTAAATCCATTGATTTTGGAAATTTATTCAATGAATCTCTGGGTGTATTCAAAAAGGTATGGATACAAGGATTGTTGCTGCAGTTGTTTTCAATTGTTCTTATGCTTCCTTTTTTAATCAGTTTCTATTTGCCGTATTTCACACTTGCACTTGATGGCGATTTAAGTCAAACAATGGGCACCGATGATCTAAGTCATGCTCTTGTTGAAGAATACGGTACCTCTCTAATATGGATTTATTTGTTAATGATAATGGTGAGTATCATATCGACTCTTTTTTACTTAGGATTTTATAGAATTGTAAAAGAAATGGATCATGGAAATCCCTTTGTGATGTCTGATTTCTTTTATTTTTTTAAAGGCTCTATTTTAGGAAAGGCAATAGGGGTATTGTTAGCCTATACAGCGATTTCCATTTTGGCAGCCTTGCTTTGCTTTTTACCTTTGATTTATGCAATAGTTCCTCTAATGTTTATGCTGCCAGTATTTGTATATAACTCTCATTTGTCAATTTCTGAAATTATTAAGGTGTCCTTTGCATTAGGGAATAAAAAATGGGGTATTACCTTTATAATCTTGGTATTAAACGTTGTTTTATTTTATGTTATTACGTTTCTAACATGCGGCTTAGGAGCACTATTTTTTAGCTGTTTTATAAATCTGCCTCAATATATTATTTACAAAAATGTAATAGGATTTGAAACGCCTGAATCTGCACCTCAAACAATTGTCTAATAAGTTTTTAAGTTAAACTATAACCCCACTAAAAACGACTGCAATTTGTAATCGTTTTTTGAGTTGAAAAAAAAATAAAAGAAAGAAATAAAAAAAATCATCTACATTTGTACTTCTCTAAAAATATGATATGGCTAAAAATTTAGTGATTGTTGAGTCCCCTGCTAAGGCAAAAACTATAGAAAAATTTCTAGGAAAAGACTTCAAAGTTGAGTCTAGTTTCGGACACATTGCGGACTTGCCTTCCAAGGAATTGGGAGTGGATGTTGAAGGCGATTTTAAACCCAAATATGAAGTTTCGAGCGACAAAAAAACGGTTGTAAGTAAACTAAAAACCTTGGCCAATAAAGCAGAAATAGTATGGTTGGCAAGTGATGAGGATAGAGAAGGAGAGGCCATTGCGTGGCATTTAGCAGAATCCTTAAAACTAGACAAAACTAAAACCAAACGAATTGTCTTTCATGAGATTACCAAATCAGCCATCGAAAAAGCGGTAAAAACCCCACGTGGGATTGATTATAATTTAGTAGATGCCCAACAAGCGCGACGTGTTTTAGATCGAATTGTGGGGTATGAATTGTCTCCAGTCTTATGGCGAAAAGTAAAAGGAGGTCTTTCAGCAGGACGTGTGCAATCGGTTTCTGTTCGATTAATTGTTGAACGTGAACGCGAAATACAAAAATTCCAATCGGAAGCCACTTTTAGAATCGATGCAGAATTTATAACATCAAAAGGACAAGTCTTTAAAGCAAAACTTCCAAAGTCATTTAATAGTGAAGCTGCTGCAAAAGAATTTTTAGAAAAAAATAGCGGTGCGGCTTTTTCAGTATCAAGTCTAGAGAAAAAACCAGCAAAAAAATCACCAGCACCACCATTTACAACCTCTACACTTCAACAAGAGGCCTCACGAAAATTATATTTTTCGGTGAGTAAAACGATGAATATGGCCCAGCGACTTTATGAAGCGGGTCTAATTACATATATGAGAACCGATAGTGTAAATCTTTCACAAGAAGCACGAAATTCAGCAGCTCAAGAAATTTCGTCCTCTTACGGCGAAACCTATAGTAAGCCTCGAAATTTTAAAGGAAAATCAAAAGGAGCTCAAGAAGCGCATGAGGCGATTCGTCCTACCAATTTTTCAACTCATTCTGTCAATATAGATAGAGATCAAGCACGACTTTACGATCTTATTTGGAAACGCGCCATTGCCTCTCAAATGAGTGATGCACAATTGGAGCGTACCAACGTAAAAATTAGCACACCAAACCATAACGAAACATTCTCTGCCAATGGAGAGGTCATTAAATTTGATGGGTTTTTAAAAGTGTATCTTGAGGGAACTGATGAAGAGAATTTAGAACAAGAAGGGATGTTACCAGCGATGATCCTAAATGAAGCGTTGGCTAATAATTATATTACGGCTACGGAGCGTTTTTCTAGACCCCCATACAGGTTTACAGAAGCATCTTTAGTAAAAAAATTAGAAGAATTAGGGATTGGAAGACCGTCCACTTACGCGCCTACAATTTCAACAATTCAAAATAGAAAATATGTAGAAAAAGGGTCTGTAGATGGTACGGAACGTAGCTATTCTTTATGGACGTTATCTGATGGGGAGTTAAAAGGAAAAAAATTGACTGAAAAGTTTGGTTCTGATAAAGGAAAGTTAGTACCAACAGATATTGGAATGATTGTAACTGATTTTTTAGTGAATCATTTTGAAGCGATTTTGGATTATAATTTCACAGCCAAAGTTGAAGCGGATTTTGATTTAATTGCCAGTGGAAAAGAGGATTGGACAAAAATGATGAAATCTTTTTATAAAGAGTTTCATCCAAAAGTCGAAGACGTCAGTCAAAATGCCGAACGTGAATCCGGGGAACGTATTTTAGGAACAGACCCAAAATCGGGACGTCAACTGAGTGTGCGTTTAGGGAAATTTGGACCGATCGCTCAAATTGGAAAGGCAGACGAAGAAGAAAAACAGGTGTTTGCAAGTGTCCCTCCGAATTTTCAATTAGCAGCCATTACGTTTGATGAAGCGTTGGAATTATTTAAGCTTCCAAAAGATTTAGGAACTTACAAAGGCGAAGATTTGATTGTAAATAATGGTCGTTTTGGACCCTATGTAAAATATGGGGATAAATTTATCTCCATACCTAAAGGTGCGGATCCAATGCGTATTGAAATGGAAGATGCGATTGAATTAATTAAAGAAAAAGAAGCTGCTGATGCTCCAATATATGAGTACGAAGGCTTGCCAGTTCAAAAAGGTAAAGGACGATTTGGGCCGTTTATCAAATGGAATAATATGTTTATTAATGTCAATAAAAAATACGATTGGGACAACCTTTCAGATACTGATATTGAAACCTTAATTAAAGACAAAATCCAAAAGGAAATTGACAAACTGATTCATGATTGGGAAGAAGAAGGTATTCGTGTTGAAAAAGCGCGATGGGGTCGACACAACATTATTCAGGGAAAAATCAAAATTGAACTTCCAAAAACGGTGGATGCCAGTAAACTTACTTTAGAAGAAGTAAAAGAGATTATTGCTAAAAATGCTCCCAAGAAAAAAACACGTGCCAAAAAGAAAAAATAATGGATTATAGTTTTCTCTCCCCTGTTCAAGACCGGCTTGTAGACGAATTAGAGCTACAGCACAGTCAGACTATAGGAAAAAAACTAAGAGTTCATAGCACAACAGTTGAGCCAAATTTGGATGGTGTGAAAATGGCTATTGTTGGGGTTTTAGAATCTAGAAATTCTATTAATTATATTGGTGAAGAATTCCAGTTTACAGAAATTAGAAAAGCATTTTATAAGCTCTTTCCAGGAAACTGGTTGCATGAGATTGCGGATATAGGTGATATTCAAAAAGGGGAAACTGTAGAAGACACTTATTTCGCATTGATTCAAGTTTTGTCTAGTTTAATCAAAGCAAACATCATCCCAATTGTCATTGGAGGAAGTCAAGATTTAACCTATGCCAATTATCGCGCGTATGATAAAATCAGTTCAATGATTAATATCGTTAATGTTGATAAAAGTTTTGACTTAGGAGATTCTAGTAAACCGATTAATAATAGTAGTTATCTCGGAAAAATAATTTTAGAGCAGCCATATAATTTATTCAACTATACGGCATTAGGGTTTCAAACGTATTTTAACTCTCAAGAAGAGATTGATTTAATGGAGAAACTTTACTTTGAATCGTACCGATTGGGAGCAATTACTAAGAGTATTAGCATGGTAGAACCTGTTCTCAGAGATGCAGATATTGTGACCTTAGACCTAAACTCTGTTAAATCTTCGGAAGTAAGTCTTAAACAAAAATATTCACCAAATGGTTTTAATGGTCGTGAAATTTGTGCCATTTCAAGATATGCAGGAATTAGTAATAAAGTCACTTCTTTTGGAATTTATGAGTACAACCCTTCGCAAGATGATGAAGCAACAGCAATGCTTGTTGCTCAGGTTATATGGTACTTTATAGAAGGAGTGAATTGTAGAATTAAAGACGATGATTTTAGTGATTCTAGTAGTTACCAGAAATTTACGGTACTTGTAGATTCTGAAGAATTGGTGTTTTTTAAGAGTAAAAAAACAGGAAGATGGTGGATTGAAATTCCTTTTTTAGAATATTCAGATACTAAATCGAAACAACATCCGTTATTAGCCTGTACACACGAAGATTATGTGAGTGCTACGAAGGGAGTGATCCCTGAACGTTGGTATAAAGCGTACAAAAAAAATTAAATTTTAAGGCATTAAATTGTTTGTATTTTACTTCATAAGATTCGACTAAAAAAAAGTTGTTTTTTAATAAATATATAGATAAGTTTACAGCCTGAAGTTTTTAGGAGTTTATTCCTTGAATTTATTTACTTATGAAAAAAATTGTATTAATAACACTAGTTTTAGCTTTTATAACCAGTTGCGGTTCAAAAGACAAAGGAGAACTGGTTGGTGTAAAAGGAAAAAAATGGCATCCAGAAAAGCCCTATGGAATGAGTTTGATACCTGGTGGCGCCTTTGTAATGGGGAAATCTGACGATGATATGGTTGGAATTCAAGATTCACCTACCAAAACAGTGTCTGTACGTTCATTTTACATGGACGAAACGGAAATCACAAACAGTGAATACCGACAGTTTGTTTTTTGGGTTCGAGATTCAATTTTAAGACATAATCTTGCTGAAATGGCAGATTTAGAAGGCAAAACTCCAGACGATGAGGGGATAGGCGAATACGCATATTTGTCTTCAGAAGAAGAAGATTTGACTCCCTACGAAAAATATATGATGGATACTTACGGAGATGAACAGCGTAAGATTAATAATGACATAGATCTTATTTTTGAAACGGACGAGTATCCAGATGAATTGTATGCTGAAGTTATGGATAATATGTACTTGCCATTAGAGGAATCTTATAATGGTCAGCGAACGTGGGATGTGAGTCAATTTGAATTTGAGTATTCTTACATGGACATCCAAAGAGCTGCAAAAGACCGTAGCCTTTCACGTTCTGATGTTATTAGAAAAGAAGCTGTCAAAGTGTATCCAGATACCACTGTTTGGATCCGAGATTTTGAGTATTCTTATAATGAACCAATGCACAATGACTATTTTTGGCATCAAGCTTATGGAGACTACCCTGTAGTTGGTGTGAGCTGGGAACAAGCCAAAGCCTTTTGTCAATGGCGTACTTTAAATAAAAACATCTACAAAAAAGAAAAAGGACAACAATTTGTAAATTCATTTCGTTTGCCATCAGAAGCCGAATGGGAATATGCTGCACGTGGTGGACTTGCAGGAGCTACATTTCCATGGGGAGGCCCTTATGCCAAAAATGACCGTGGTTGTTTCATGGCAAATTTCAAACCTCTAAGAGGAAATTATGCGGCCGATCAAGCATTATACACTGTAGAGGCAGATTCCTATGAGCCAAATGACTATAACTTATACAATATGGCTGGTAATGTCGCCGAATGGACGATGTCATCTTACCACTCTTCCTCTTACGAATTTTCATCTTCAATCAATCCAAATGTAAATAATGAAGGTTACAACCGTAAAGTTGTGCGTGGAGGTTCTTGGAAAGATGTTGCTTACTACTTACAAGTAAGTTCACGTGATTATGAAGTGGATACAATCCAAAGAAGTTACATCGGATTTAGAACGGTTCAAGACTACATGGGTGCGGATGTAACAGCAAATCAAGCAACTAATTAAAGAAATAACCAATAAATTTTTATAATAATCAATATTAAAATCATCAATTATGGCATTTAAGATTAACAAAAGAGTAATGAATATGGCTTATGGCCTTGGAGCAGCAGTAGTAATTATTGGCGCACTAATGAAAATTATTCATAAAGATTTAGGTCCTTTAACTGGAAGTATGTTACTTACTATTGGTCTTGTGACAGAAGCCGCAATCTTTGCACTTTCTGCCTTTGACACTCCAGATGAAGAAGTAGATTGGACGATAGCCTATCCAGAATTGGCTGGAGGTAAAGCAAAAGCAAAAGGAGCAAAACAAGAAACTCCAGAAGGTGTGCTTACAAAAAAATTAGATAGCTTACTAAAAGAAGCTAAAATTGATGGTGCTTTAGTGACAAGCTTAGGAGACAGTATCAGAAACTTAAACTCAACTGCATCAGAAATGGGCGGATCTCAGGGAGCTTCTCAAAAATACAGTGAAGAAATGGCAAAAGCGGCTGCTCAAATGGAATCTATTAACAGTCTCTATAAAGCACAACTCGAGAGTGCAGGTCGTCAGGCTGAAATAAATCAAGAGTCTATTGAGAACGCAACAAAACTCAAAGAACAAATGGAATCGTTAGCATCTAACTTGTCTTCATTAAATGGAGTTTATGGCGGAATGTTATCTGCAATGAACAAAAATTAATTAGTTTTTTAACTACTAAAATTTATTTATTAATTTAAAAAACTAATTAACAATGGCAGGAGCAAAAGAAAGTCCAAGGCAAAAAATGATTAATTTGATGTACTTAGTATTTATAGCAATGCTAGCATTAAATATGTCCAAAGAGGTGTTAACTGCTTTTGGAATGATATCAGAGCAAGTAACAGAAAATAATATTTCTTTACAAGAACGTATCATTACATTCGAAACATCTATTGAAACCAACTACCAACAAGAAGGTAAGATTTGGAAAGAAAAAAAGATCACTAAAGATCAGGTGCACGAAATTACGAACAACTTTCTAAGCTATCTTGATGAACTTCAACAAACCCCACCTCAAAAAAAGGTAAAAGGATTAAAAGATTCCATTAACGATTATGAGGTCATGGATAAGCCAGACTATTTTGATAACAAATTTTTCATTGGGAGCCAAGGTGTATTAAAGCCTGAAGGTCAAGAATTTCTAGATAAAATTATACAATTTAAATCTGATTTTATTGCAGTTGTAGATTCGTTAAATGTTGGAAAAAGTGACGAAAATTACGTCAACATTATTAAAGAAGTAAATGAACTATTTGATGTAGAATCTGAAGTCATCAATAGATCAGGAGCCAAAACAACATGGATTGAATACAACTATTTTGGTTTTCCAGAAGTTGCATCAAATACAAAACTTACAGTTATGAAAGCCAATGTTCTTGGGTTTCAAGCAGAGCTATTATCTGCAATGATTGGTGGTCAGTATAAAATTAATGCGACACTTGCAAATTTTGATGCCTATGTAGTTTCAGATAAAGCCGCTTATTTTCCAGGGTCTAAATTCTCTGGTAAAATAGTTTTGGGTAAAAAATCAGAAAACCTCCAACCAAAAGCAATTATAATCAATGATGCTGAGATAGATCCAGTAGAATCTTTAAATTCAGAAGGAGCAATTGTACTTGATTTCCCAGTTGGATCTGTAGGAACAAGAGATATTACAGGAACGATTACCTTTGTAGAAGGAGATGATGAACCAATTGAAATTCCTGTGATTTCGAATTACGAAGTGATTTCAAAACCGAATACGGCTTCTGTTCAGGTGATGGGTAGAAATACACTATTTAGAAACTTTGATAACCTTGTGAAGGTATCAGTCCCTGGAGTTGCGGCAAATTTGGTTACAGCGACAGGACCTGGAGTTACTAACAAAGGAGATGGTTTATACACGATTAAACCTCAAAAGGGACAAGAACTCGTATTAAATATCACAGCTGAACTTCCTGATGAGTCCACGTTTACAGGGTCTGAAACGTTTCAAATCAGAAGAGCACCAGTACCAAATATTTTATTTAACGGAAAAGAAGGTGGAGCAATGTCAAGAAGCTCTATGGTCAGTGGATCCATGAGTGCTATTTACGACCCAGCTTATGGTTTAGAATCGACCGTTAGAGTTCGATCATTTACTGTTAAAATTGGACCAAAATCCTTTGAATGTACGGGCAATGCTCTAAGTGCAAAAGCAAAGGCATACTTGAAAAAAGCACCAAAAGGATTTGATGTTAGTTTCAAGAAAATTAATTATGCAGGAATTACTGCAGGTCAAAAACAATCCGGCCCCTCAATAACCATAAATTAAATTAAACATGAGAACATCTGTTTTTTTATTAGTATTATTTTTGAATGTATCTTTTGGGTTTTCTCAGGCGAACCTTTTGAATACGAAATCATCTTACGAACTTGAAACGGTTTCTAAGCTTGAAGAAGATATGGAATCTCAACCTTTGGACTACGCAAAAGTGAGCGATGAAGATATTATATTTTCTTATACAACCTGGGAAGTGATTGATTTAAACGAACGTGTTAACTTTCCGTTTTTATATCCGACTGATGAGAGTATAGTAACTGAGGACAGAAAACCCTTAATTCGCTACCTTATTGACGGAATAAAGAATTTTGAATTTCCGTCCTATTTTAATGACACTTTCACGGAAGAAATTTCAGATGAAGAATTTGACAACATCCAAGTTTATAAAGTTTTAAAACCAGGGGTTGATGCCGATGGCATTACTGAAGGGAAAGAACACTTTGATATTGCGGGTTCATGGCGTGCACATTTAGAATCGCTTGGTTACGAATTTCCTGAAGAAGAATGGGTGACATACGACCCATCCTCTGCGGAATTCTTAGAATTAGAAGATAATACTAAGGTAGATAGTTACCAGAGAAAATGGAATGCTGCTGCGGCCTCTGTCATGCCTGATACCGACTTTAATTCAGCTGAATTTGAGAATGCTGATGTAAGAAAATACATTATTAAAGGCGTTTGGTATTTTGATAGAATTGCAACAGAACTTAAATATAGACCCATTGCTATTGGACCTGTCGCATTGAGTGCTGAAGATAAATTTGAACAAACCAATAATGATACTGGATCATCAGACGATTCTGGTGATGATGGTGGTTTTGGAGCTTTCTTTGACGACGAACCAGAAGAAGAAGCAGTTGCAGAAGAAGAAGTTTTGGAAGATGATTCTGATGCGGATAGCTTTGCAGCAACAGCCAATGAATCAGCGGTAGATTCTGAAAAAGAATATACACCTATGTTTTGGGTTTTTTATCCAGACGTCAGAGAAGTTCTTAGCAAGGCCTATTCCTTTAACCAAAAAAACATGTCAAAACCATTTTCTTTTGATCGTTTAATTAACTCAAGACGTTTCTCTGGAACGATATTCAAAGAAGCAAATGTTTACCAAGATAGAGATATTAGAGATTACATCAGTAAAAATGCACTGATGCAACTCTTAGAGTCAGATCGTATCAAAGAAAAAATTAGAAGTAGAGAACAAGACATGTGGAGTTATTAATTCACAGTTTTACCACAATAACAAAACGCTTATCAATACGATAAGCGTTTTGTATTTTAATACCTTTGTGAAATGAAATATGATTACATCCTTGTAGGGTCGGGTTTGGCAAGTATTATGTTTGCCGAACAATTAAGGCTTCACAATAAATCATTTATAGTGATTAGCAACCGTTCCCAACAAGCTTCTATAGTTGCTAGTGGATTGTACAACCCCGTTGTTTTAAAGCGTTTTACAGCAACTTGGAATGCCGCTACTCACTTAGAGGCTGCAATTCCGAAATACGCTGAATTAGAACAGCTTTTAGGTCTTAAACTTGACTATGTGCTTCCGATTCATCGCGTATTTAATTCGGTCAAAGAACAAAATAATTGGTTTTTAGCTTGTGATAAACCGTTGCTTACAAATTTCTTAAACCCTAAATTACTCACCAATACAAACCCTTCAATTATCGCCCCTTTTGGTTTTGGTGAAGTGAATTGCACCGGACGCATCGATACCCAAACACTTATAGAAGCCTATCGCAATTTTCTCATCCACTCAAATCAATTTTTAGAAGAAACATTTGACTATAAAGATGTAATCGAACATTCAGACGGTATAGAATACCACACTTTAAAATCTCAACGTATCGTATTTACCGAGGGCTTTGGGATTCACAAAAACCCATTCTTTAAACACTTACCTTTAGAAGGCACCAAAGGAGAACTCATTACAATTCATGCACCTGCTCTCAAATTAGAGTCCATCTTGAAATCAAGTATCTTTATTATACCCATGGGGGAGGATCGTTATCTTGTAGGCTCCACTTACGAATGGACTGATAAAACCAATACGCCCACTCCAGAAGCTAAATCCGAACTCTTAGAAAAATTGGAACGTTTGATTAGTTGCGAGTTTGAAGTGATTGATCAACGTGCAGGCATCCGTCCAACAGTGGTCGATCGCCGTCCGTTAGTAGGACAGCATCCCAGTCATAATAGCATCTATGTCTTAAATGGTTTGGGAACTCGTGGGGTTTTGGTTGCACCAGCGATGGCAGAAGCCCTTTATAATGCTATAGAAAATAACCGTTCGCTTCCAAAGGAAATCGATATCCAACGTTTTGCTTAGTTAGTTTTTCTTAGCCAATTCAGCATCGTAACTCATAAAAAGGTTGATCCATATATTTCTAGAAAGTCGCATGCTAATGGGCATAAATCCGATAAGCGTACAAACAATGGCTATAAATGAAAAGACTAAAGAACGTTCAAAAACAATAAATGTTAAGATGAAAACTGCTACCGCAAATCCAATTCCAACGCCGTAACTCACATACATTGAGCCGTAAAAAAAGGACGGTTCAATTTTGTATTTAGTTTGACAGTGCGCACAACGCTCGTGCATTTCTAAGGTCTGTGAAAGCTGATATGCATTGCGGTTTTTGTACATTAATTTATGATGACATTTTGGACACTTCCCTGTTAAAATACTATACAGTTTATTTCCTTTTTTTAATATCATAATTTCCTATTTTTGCAACTTATTACTATTGAGCTAAACTATTTATAATTATTCCTTTTTACAATTTTTAAATGTTAAACATCCATAAGTTATCCATATCCTTTCAAGGCGATTATTTGTTTGAAAATATTTCTTTTCGCTTGCGTGGAGGTAATCGTGTGGGCTTGATTGGAAAAAATGGTGCTGGAAAATCAACGCTTCTAAAATTACTTTCTGGAGAATTAGAATATACGGAAGGTCAAATCGCTCAAGAAAAAAAAGACCTTAAAATTGGGTTTTTAAAACAAGACATCGATTTTGTTGTTGGTCGTACCATATTAGAAGAAGCCTATCAAGCCTTTGTAGAAATTAAAGCCCTGGAGCTTCAGCTCGAAGACATCAATACGCAACTCGCAGAACGTACGGACTATGAAAGTCAAGGCTACCATGATTTAATGGTTGGACTGAATGAAGTTCAAGAACAATATGAAATTTTAGGAGGATATAATTATCAAGGTGAAACCGAGAAAATATTAATCGGTTTAGGATTTAAACGCGAAGATTTTAATAAACTAACAGATACGTTTTCGGGGGGATGGCGTATGCGAATTGAATTGGCAAAACTCTTACTTCAAACCAACGATATTCTGTTATTGGATGAGCCAACCAACCACCTAGATATTGAATCGATTATTTGGTTAGAGCAGTTTTTAAATAATTATTCTGGAGTCGTTGTGATTGTGTCTCACGATAAAATGTTTTTAGACAATGTGACCAATCGAACCATTGAAATTGGATTGGGTAAAATATATGATTATCCAAAAGCCTATACGAAGTACCTTGTTTTACGAGAAGAACAAAAATCACTGCAGTTAGCCTCTCAAAAAAATCAACAAAAACAAATTGAGCAAACGGAGAAACTCATCGAGAAATTTAGAGCCAAAGCTTCCAAAGCTACCATGGCGCAATCGTTGATTAAAAAGCTTGATAAGATTGAACGTATTGAAGTGGATGAAGACGATAATAGTGTAATGACTCTTAAATTCCCTACTTCTATAACACCAGGGAAAATTGTGGTAGAAGCCACTCAGATTTATAAAGCTTATGGCGATTTGAAAGTCCTTCAGGATATTGATTTAATGGTCGATCGTGGGAGTAAAATTGCTTTTGTAGGTCAAAATGGACAAGGAAAATCAACGCTTGCCAAAATTATAGTAGGCGATTTAGATGCAAAAGGCGAGGTGAAGCTAGGGCACAATGTTCAGATTGGATATTTTGCTCAAAATCAAGCGGAATATTTAGATGGAAACAAAACCGTTTTAGATACCATGATCGATGCGGCGAATGAAACCAACCGATCCAAAGTTCGTGATATTTTAGGGTCCTTTTTGTTTAGAGGCGATGCGGCCGAAAAATATGTCAGAGTTCTTTCTGGAGGTGAACGGAACCGCTTGGCACTGGCAAAATTATTACTTCAACCGTTGAATGTGCTTATTATGGATGAGCCTACCAACCACTTGGATATTAAATCTAAAAACGTCCTAAAAACCGCTCTTCAGCAATTTGAAGGCACGCTTATTTTAGTTTCTCATGACAGGGATTTTTTACAAGGATTGACCTCGACTGTCTATGAATTTAAAGATCAAAAACTCAAACAATATTTAGGAGATATTGACTTTTACTTAGAACAACGGCAGGTTGAAAACCTTCGAGAAGTTGAGAAACGAACTCAAATTAAAACGCCTCAAAAAACGACCACTTCAAAGCAATCGTATGAGGAGCAAAAGCAGCTCAAATCGCTTCATAACCGGCTGAGTAAGGCCGAAGCTTCCATAGCAGCTTTGGAGAAAGATATCAAAGCAATTGATTTAGAGATGGAGCTTAATTACGATCAAACCGTGGCGAAACCTGGTTTTTTTGAGAGCTACCAAGCCAAAAAAGATCAGCTCGATCAACTTATGTCCGATTGGGAGGAAATCACAGAATCTATTGAAACGCTAATGTAATGGAAGAGCACTTCTATCAATGCCCACATTGTTGGGAAGAAGTATCAATTTTGATTGATTTTTCTCAGGCGTTTCAAAACTATATTGAAGATTGTGAAGTGTGTTGTAACCCTATACAGTTCAACATTAGTATTTTAGAGCACTCCTTGTCTTCTTTCGAAGCAAATAGCATTGAACAGTAAGATATATTTCCAATTTTTCTTTTAAAATTACAAAAAGGTTGTATATTTGTCCTCCTATATCGCGGGATAGAGCAGTAGGTAGCTCGTCGGGCTCATAACCCGAAGGTCACTGGTTCGAGTCCAGTTCCCGCTACTAGTAACCCTTTCAGAAATGAGAGGGTTTTTTTTGCTTTAAACTCAAGTATACCAGGTGTTTAAGCGTGTATTAGTTGAGTGTAATTTAGTTGATATTTCTAACTTTTTATTTAAAAACTAACAAGGTTTAAAACCAAATATACACAAAACTGACAGTAAAAACAGCAGAAACTGACAGTAAAATTGACAGTAAAACGCCAAAAAATCCAGCCTAAGCACACAAAACTACAGCCCCACTATTACTTTTAAAGTCGGTTTCTTTTTTGAGTTTTGGCTATGGAATGTATATGTAGCCCAGTATATCAATACAAATATTTTATTATATTTGAAAAAAATAAAAAACATGAAAAAAATTATATCAATTATAATTGTGGTTCTATTTGTTTCCTGTAGTGGAGACTCAACAAGTGAGAATCAATTTGAACCAAAAGTTACATCGTTTAATTTTGAAGAACGCTTGCCAGAAAATATGCAGACCGATGCAGCAATTGTTTATTCTCAAGTAATGAGTATGCAAGCTCAAATGAATGCTGTGGGGGTGTTTATGACAAACTCTGAATGGATGAATAATAGTTCAGGTTACCAATCTAGAACAACAGACGACTGGTCTTATGAAGATTACAATATTGAGTATAGTTACGATTTAGTTGGAAACCAATACCAGTTCTTGTACACGGTTACTTACCAAGGAGAGGTTTACTATACTATTGAGGGTTGGCAAATGAGTGATGGCTCTGCTGGCTATTGGGCTTCGTCAATCGATTTTGAAGCATTAGGTCAAGGAATGGAAAATATGCCGGACTATACAACAGAACTATCTTGGACATCAGATACTGATGGTCTTAACATGGAAATGTCCTTTGATTTTGGTGATACCATGCAGGTATTTTATGAAATGAATATTAATAATGATGGCTCTGGATATTTCGCATATACACTGAACAATGATTTAACATATTCAGCTTTGTGGAATGCTAATGGGACAGGACAATGGACTAACCATACGACTAGTCCTCCATCTATAACTTATTGGTAGAAATTAAATTTTATCATTACAAGATTTAGACCCAAACAGCAACGTTTGGGTTTATTTTTTTTATCGTTTTCAGAATAGAGATTTCAGCTTTGATAAATTAAAATTAATTGTAACTCAAAGGAAGTTATAGCCCCATGCTTTGGTACAATTAAATACTACAGGAACGATAAAAAGTCACAATCTGCATTATTAGTGTTATCTAAATAATTAACAGTTGATTATAACCTACTGATTTTATATATTACATTTCTTTGAAACGGCTCCGTTCTAAAAGCTGCAATTGTTAATGGTTAACTGTTTTAAGCGACTCAACAAACTCAAGATACTCCTTTTTTCTTTGGCTCTCAAAGCCTTTACGATTGGTAGTGATTTGTTTTTTGATTTTAATCTGAGAAGCATTCAAAACAGATTCCTTAATAGAGTCAATAGAAAATAAATACAACTCCATAATAATGGGCAAGGCCGAGAAGGCTCTTTCTGTTGCCAAATATTGTTTATTTTTTTTAAAACCCTCTGGATCTAAGAGTTCGAGAAACCCTTCTTCAACTAAAAATTTTAATCGATTAGTCAGGATATTAGTCGCTATTTTTTCTTTAGAATTTAAAAACTCTTTGAACTTAGATTTTTTGTGCAAAATAACGTCTCTTAATATCAAAAGAGACCATTTATCTCCCAAAAGATTAATGGAATATGCAATCGCACATGTATGTTCTACTGTTTTCATAACTTTGCCAAAGGTACTCTAAAATACTTTTAATTATTAAAAAAAAATTATTGTTTTTTTTTGATAAAAGCTCCAGAATTAGACTAATTTTTAGTAATTACATAAAATTAATAAATATAATTTAACAAAAAATAACAATAATACAACTCATATTTTTCTTAAAAATTGTCCATTTTTCGCATTTCAGTCCATCAAAACAACCAATTAAAGACCTCTAAGGTTCTGCCTCGAGGATAGTTTGTTTCAAGATTTTTTTTTTAGTTTTTAAAAAGATTAATGGGGTAGTTTATCCTTAACAAGTCCGTATAAAAACGTCCCAAAAATGGACGCTAAGATTACCACTAAAATAGGGGTAAATCCAGCACCAAACAATGTAAACATTGGTCCTGGGCAAGCTCCTGCTAAGGCCCATCCTAATCCAAAAATGAGACCGCCAAAAAGGTAACGGCTCACACTTTTATTTTTGGGAGTAAACACAATTGAATCTCCATAAAAAGAGGTTATTTTAAACCGTTTAATAGTTTGTATAATCAGAACTCCCATACCTACGGCAGTACCAATGATGCCATACATATGAAAGGATTCAAAACGAAACATTTCATAGATTCGAAACCATGAGGCGGCTTCTGATTTAAACAGTGTAATTCCAAAAAGAATGCCAATAAAAAGATAAATAAGTGTTCTCATAACTACTAAAAAATTAAGGGAAAAATAAAATGAACCATTGTAAGACCTCCAATAAAAAACCCTACAACTGCAACTAACGATGGCCATTGAAGGTTGCTTAACCCCGAAATAGCATGTCCAGAAGTGCAGCCTCCTGCATAACGTGAACCAAATCCAATGAATAAACCTCCAATGCTCAAAATAGCTAAGCCTTTCAAGTCTGAAAATACTGCACTATCAAAAAGTTCATTTGGGAGGTAGCTCGTACCCGCACTTTTAAATCCAAGTGAGTTCAGCTGTTCTATAGTTTCTGGATGGATGGCAACCGCCAAGTCAGTTGATAGAAACTCAGAGCCAATATAACCTCCAATAATGGCCCCCAAGACAACAATTAAATTCCATTGTTGAGACTTCCAATCAAATTTGAAGAAATCGGAACGCTTATCAGCACCACAAAGGGTACAAAAGGTTCTTAAGTTAGAAGACATCCCAAAATTTTTTCCAACCATGAGGAGTAAAAACATAACCAGGGCTATCAATAAGCCGGAAACAGACCAATGCCAGGTCTCAAAAATTGCATTCATACGAATTGTATTATTTTTATAATCGACCTGGGACTGCAAGGTATTATATAATTTGGTTTTGTTCTATTTTTTTTGTCATAAAACCAACCCTTTTTTTAAGAACTATTTTTAAAGATCGTAGTTTCAATTAACTTTAATTACCTTTGCTACGATGAGTATATTAGTACAAATTGCCATAAAACCAGCCCAACAAAAAGACACCGATTTTATATTAAAATCAAGTCTTTTTAAGGCCAAACTTCAGAGTGCAGAGATCAGTGATTGGCGCATTCGAAAACGATCTATCGACGCCCGAAATGCATCGATTAAACTCAACTTACAAATTGAATTTTGGTTGCTTGGTGAAACACGAACACAACCTAATTCCTTTGTACCACAAGACGTACATTCAAAACCAGAAATTGCTATCATAGGCGCAGGACCCGCAGGACTGTATGCTGGGTTGCGTGCCATTGAAGCGGGCTTGAAACCCATTGTATTTGAACGTGGAAAAGATGTGCGTGCTAGACGTCGCGATTTAGCAGCCATCAATAAAGAACAAACCGTGAATCCAGAATCCAATTATTGTTTTGGTGAAGGCGGAGCAGGAACCTACTCTGATGGAAAATTATATACACGCTCCAAAAAACGTGGAAATGTTTTAAAAGCTCTCGAATGGTTTGTCCATTTTGGAGCCTCTGAAGATATTCTGGTCGAAGCCCATCCACATATAGGAACCAATAAATTACCCGCCATTATTACGGCCATGCGCGAAGCAATTATTGAAGCAGGGGGGGAGGTGCATTTTAATGCCAAGCTGACCGATATTCAAATTAAAGACAATGCCATCAATGCTCTGAAAATTAACGACGAATCATGGAAACCCTTTGAGAATGTTGTCTTAGCAACAGGACATTCAGCCAGAGATATATTTTACTTGCTCCATAAAAGAGGGGTTCATTTAAAATCCAAAGCATTCGCGTTGGGAGTGCGAGTAGAGCACCCTCAAAACCTCATAGATAAAATTCAATACCACGAAGCTGATGAAAATCCGTATTTGCCACCCGCATCTTACAGCTTAGTAGAACAAATTGATGGGATGGGAGTTTACTCCTTTTGTATGTGTCCGGGTGGGATTATTGCCCCCTGTGCCACATCTCAAGAAGAAGTAGTGACCAATGGATGGAGTCCAAGCAAACGAAATAACCCCTATGCAAACTCCGGAATTGTAGTGAGTTTAGAACCTAAAGATTTGCCAAACTATTCATCGGACGATCCTTTTGTATGTCTTGATTTTCAGAAAAAAGTAGAACGCAATTGTTGGGAAGTTGCTGGTAAAACACAGCAAGTGCCCGCCCAACGTATGATTGATTTTATGGAAGGGAAGAAATCTAAAGACTTCCCAAAAACATCCTACCAACCGGGCATTGTTTCAGTTGACTTAAATACAGTCTTGCCTCCAATGATTTCTAAACGTTTGCGAAAAGCATTTTCTGTATATGGAAAAAAAATGAAGGGCTATTACACCAATGAAGCTGTATTGCATGCCCCAGAAAGTCGGACATCCTCTCCTATATCCATCCCTCGAAATTCAGAAACCTTAGAGCACGTGCACGTCAAAGGATTGTACCCTTGTGGCGAAGGCGCAGGCTATGCGGGGGGTATTATTTCTGCTGCCATCGATGGGATTAATTGTGTGGATGCCATTCACAAGAAACGCAACATAGCTTAATCTTTTTATTTCAAATCCAGAAAAATGGACGCCTTTAAGTCGTTGATTTTAAACTAACTGATGCTCATGTTAGTTTTTTTTTGTAAATTTAGATTCCTTTCTACGCTTAACCAATTTAAAATTAAACTGAATGATTTCAAAATTTAATACATTTATTTATAATTCGATATTATCTGAAGCTGTAAAAAACAAAGTTGAACGGGTGATTCTTATTGTTTCGATCATCAGTTTTTTAGCCCACCTTATTACTATTTATTTGGTAAATAATCAGTTGATCACTATTCCTGAAGGTCTCAATTTATTTGAATCTCCAATTGCAGCGATTTACACCCCCTTTTCATTTATTTTAATTTACGAAGTATATCTGTTGATTTTTTATTTACCGCGGTCCATCACCACCTATATCGGAAAGCAATATGAAATTATTACACTGATTGTTATCCGACGTATTTTTAAAGATTTAGCTAATTTAGAACTTAATTCAGATTGGTTCGATATTAAAAACGATCTTAATTTTACTTATGATATTATCACTGCATTACTGTTGTTTTTTATGATTTATTTATTCTCTTTAGAACGCCAAAAACTTCAGACCCCTAACAACTCTAAATCCTTAGAACCACTTCAAATAGAACAATTTATAGCCATCAAAAAGTCTATGGCCTCGATTTTAGTACCCATCTTTATTGGGATTGGACTCCTTACTTTTGGAACCTGGATTTTTCAACACACCCCTGAAAATTTATCTTTAGCTTTGAAAGACATCAACAGTGTTTTCTTTGACGAGTTCTTTGCAATCTTAATTATTGTTGATGTATTCCTATTACTCTTTTCATTTTTCTATACCGATCAATTTCATAAAGTGATAAGAAATTCAGGATTCATCATTTCAACCATCCTCATTCGCTTATCTTTTTCGGTAGATGGATTGCTTAATAACTGTTTAATAATTAGTTCTATTGGCTTTGGACTCCTCATTTTATGGATTCACAACCGCTTTGAAAATAACATCAAACCTTCATAAATAAAAAAGCCCAAACTTATGTTTGGGCTTTTTTCTGAATTCAATTTATTAGTGTTTCAGTTTTTTCTTTTTTTTCTTCTTTTTCTTTTGGGTTTGTTGTTTCCAAAGGGTGTATTGCGCATCATTTAAGATTGCCTTGATAGACTTGTTAAAAGCAATTTTGTCGTCAAGCATCTTGTTTTGCATCTCAAAATGCTGTTCTTTACTCGGCTTTCCTTCTGGACGGTTCGCTCTTTGTGCTCTCTTTTTAACAGTGGTTTCTAAAATCAATTCATAGATTTCCGCTTGTTGATTTTCCGATAAATCTAACTGTAAAGTCATCTTTTTTGACATTAAAGTAGCGATATTTTCTGCAGACATATTTGCCATTTTATCCATCGGAGGAGACATATCATGTCCTCTTTTTGAGGGTTGAGCAAAGCTCATCATTCCAATAAAGATAAAGGCAACTAAAATAAATGGTTTCATAGTGTTCAGTTTTTTTGTTTGATTAAAAATAGAGTTATATTATTTAGGGTCTAAAATTAAATTAATCCGTTCTACAGCATCTCGAAGGTGAATCTTATTCATACTATTCGATGTTTTTGAAATACTGGAGTTAATAAGGTTTCTCAAAGTTTTTAATTCTGCTCTTACAATCGCACGAATATCAGATTGACTTGTATTAACTGCTGTCGATTTTACATAATCACTTCCTTCTCTTTTACTTTGGTTTTCTGCAGTCATCAAATACGCCAATCGGTCGATATGAGCCCTTTGCAAATTTCGCCTGTAAGTATCAATTTTACGTCCAGAGTACAACTCACTCCAAATGCCTGTTCTCAAATCTCGAGTCATACTTCGTAGAGAATACGCCTCATAGCCATTCATAGTTTCATTTTCGATCATACGCGCCATTTTCCCTAAGCTCAAAATTGTTTTCAAACTACGTTCTTGCAGTCTTCGGATCCGCTCCACAGAACCTGAATATTCGATACGCTCAAAAATTGCAGGATCTAAAAGCCATTGCGGTGTTTTAAATACTTGTGCGTTTATAAACTCTAAAGCATTTTTTTGATGTTTCTTATCTACATAAGTATATACCGCACCTTCCTGATCGGCTGTTTTGTAATGCTCGTAAACACCCCCTATATTATTGGCAACATGCCCCATATAACGACTAAATTGAGATAATAACTGTCCGTACATGTCATTCAAATCAGAATAATCTTTCCCAGATTCGGTAGTCCATTCGATAAGGTTTGGGACAATTCGTTTTAAGTTTTTGATCCCATACGTACTTGCTAAAATAGCATCATCTCCAAGATCTTCTGTTTGTGAACTTGGATCTACGACATCTCCCACTTGTTGATGCCCAAAACGGTACATTGGATCGCCAGCATGCTCCAAAATCCAACTGTTAAGAATTTCTTTTTCTGCTTCGGCAGTCGTATTTAGAATGGGTTTATAGCCCCAAGCAATGGCATATTTATCATAGACACCAATATTTGGCATTAAGGCAACCCCTGTATCTTCAGGTTGAGCCACGTAATTAAAACGCGCATAGTCCATAATAGATGGAGCCGTTCCGTATTTTTGAGTGAAGGCTGCATCACGTAAATCTTCGACTTTATAAGCAGAACTGCTTCCCATATTATGAGGCAACCCTAAGGTATGTCCTACTTCGTGAGCCGATACAAATCGGATCAAACGCCCCATAACTTCCTCTTTAAATTCTGGCATGCGTGCCTCGGGATTGATGGCAGCGGTTTGCACAAAAAACCAGCGTCTTAATAAAGTCATCACGTTGTGGTACCAATTGATATCACTTTCTAAAATTTCTCCCGTTCGAGGGTCACTTACATGAGGCCCATTCGCATTCGGAATTGGAGAAGCGAGGTATCGAACCACTGAATAACGCACATCTTCAGGACTCCATTCAGGATCTTCTTCTGGGGTTGGTGGGTCGGCTGCAATAATAGCATTTTTAAAACCAGCGGCTTCAAAAGCGACTTGCCAATCTTCGATTCCTTGTTTGATATATTTACGCCATTTTTCAGGAGTCGCACGATCTACATAATATACAATTTGCTTTTTAGGTTCTACAAGTTCACCTGCTTTAAATTTCTCTATATCTTCCTCTTTGACTTCCAGTCTCCAACGGTCCAAAAATGTCACTTCTTTACTGCGGTGATCCTCCAAGCCATAATCCACCTGACCCCTTGCAAACCAACCAACACGCTCATCAAAATAGCGACGTTTCATAGGGTTTTTGGGTAATAAAATCATAGAATTGTTAATCTCTATAGAAATTGTTCCTGTACTTGAGTTTGATGGTGCTTCTGAAGCTACATAGGTTTTTACGTGACGAGCTTCAATATTTTCAGGATAACTTTTGACACTTTCAATAAACGATTTTTCGCTCTCCAGACGAGATACTTTATAGCGTTTTCTAGATCGAGATGGCAGTCCCAATGCTTTGACATCTTTGTTAAATAAATCCGTCACTTCTATCACCGTAGCGGTAGAGTCGGCACTAAACGCTTTTATGGGAAAGGTATATAAAACAGGTTCAAAATTAGAATTTACAACGGCCTCATGGACAGGTAAGGAGTCGGCTGCAAATACCTCATAAGAAACGACTCTTAAAACAACCTTTTTGTCTTTCTTTTGCCATCTTAGGACTTGTGTGTTTTGTTTTCCACCTCCGAATCCAAGACCCGAAGCAGTTTTGGCAATTCGAGTCACCATCAACATTTCTTTATTAAAAAGGCTGTCCGGGATTTCATAAAAAAAGCTGTCGTCAATTTTATGGACTGTAAAAAGCCCTTCGTCTGATTTTGCATCCTTGGTAATCACCTTTTCATAGGGTTGAATGTCACCCTTTTTAGGTTTTGGATCTGGTTTTTTAGCCACTTGAGCAGCTTTAGCGGCCTTCTTTTTTGAGGTTAATTTTATACTGATACAAGACTCAAAAGATACGAGTGCAACTAACAAAAGAGATAATGAAAAGAACTTTTTCATAGATTTGATATTTTAGTTTGTGAAATAAAGAGTGAATATAGAATAATTCTTTCACTAAAAAAACAAATACTACTTTATAACCTATAAATAGCTTAGCCTAAAAAGTCAACAACCAAGACGTCATCAGTCTTATAAACTTTTGCAAGCTCTTTTGAAGTCAGTCCTTTGATGCCCTTGTCCCAGCCTTTATTACTCAGTCCAGACTGTATTTTTAAGTCAGATAATTGAATTCCAGAATTTGACTTTAAGATTTCAAAAATTGTTTTTTCGTTATCACTCAACTCCACCGCTTTTTTTTCTGGTTTCATTTGCGGGAAAAACAATACCTCTTGAATCGATGCATTATTGGTAAGAAACATAATTAAACGGTCCATTCCAATCCCCATCCCCGATGTAGGAGGCATACCATATTCAAGTGCTCTTAAAAAATCTTCATCAATAAATTCTGTTGCTTCATCATCTCCTTTTTGAGCCAATTTTAATTGGTGTTCAAAACGTTCGCGTTGGTCTAGAGGGTCATTTAACTCTGAGTAAGCATTCGCAATTTCTTTCCCACAAACCATTAATTCAAAACGTTCTGTAAGTTCAGGATTATCGCGATGTTCTTTACATAAAGGACTCATCTCTTTTGGGTAGTCTGTGATATAAGTTGGTTGAATGTAATTTCCTTCACATTTTTCTCCAAAAATCTCATCAATTAGTTTGCCTTTACCCATCGTAGAATCCACTTCAACCCCCAAGTCTTTTGCAGCCTTGCGAATCTCGTCCTCCGTTTTTCCTGTAATGTCAAACCCTGTAAATTCTTTTATAGAATCTGCCATTGTAACTCGGGCATAAGGGGCTTTAAAATCTATTTCATGCGCTCCAAAAGTTGCTTTTGTAGATCCATTTACGGCAATGGCACAATGCTCAAGCAACTGCTCACAAAATTCCATCATCCAATTATAATCTTTGTAAGCGACATAAATTTCCATGGCGGTAAACTCTGGATTATGAGTGCGATCCATGCCTTCATTTCTGAAATTTTTAGAAAACTCATACACCCCATCAAACCCACCTACAATCAATCGTTTCAAATACAATTCATTGGCAATTCGCATATATAATGGAATGTCCAAACTGTTGTGGTGTGTGATGAATGGACGCGCCGCAGCACCTCCTGGAATTGGTTGTAATACAGGTGTTTCTACTTCAAAATATCCAGCTTCGTTAAAGAAACCACGCATCGCATTGAATAATTTTGTGCGTTTTACAAACACTTCTTTGACATGTGGATTGACCACCAAATCGGCATACCGCTGACGGTAACGCATTTCGGGGTCGTTAAACTCATCGTAGGTATTGCCTTCCGCATCTGTTTTTGGAAGCGGTAAGGGTTTTAATGCTTTAGATAACAATGTAAAGTGTTTTACTAAAACTGTTTTTTCGCCGACTTGAGTCGTAAAAAGTTCGCCTTCAATTCCAATAAAATCACCCAAATCGAGTAATTTTTTAAAAACATCATTGTAAAGACTTTTATCTTCATCAGGACAAACTTCATCTCTGTTAATGTAAATTTGTACACGACCCTCACTGTCCTGAAGTTCCGCAAATGCTGCTTTTCCTTGTATTTTTTTTCGCATTAATCGACCTGCCAAAACCACCTTGTTACCTTCTTTAAATTCAGACTTTACCTTAGCACTGCTGTGAGTGACAGGGAATAAATCAGCGGGATAAGGATTGATCCCTAACGCACGTAATTTTGATAGTTTTTCTCGACGGACAATTTCTTGTTCTGAAAGCTGCGACATAATACTTTGATAAAATTTAAAGACACAAAGATAACGACTATTGCTTAGCATTTCAATTAAAGATCAATAAATCCTTTATTACATTTGTAACGTTCTTTTGAAAGTTTCGTCTTATAATTATAACTTTATTTAATTATCTTTTTTTATGAGTATTTGGCGTGTATTAGTTTCTATTTTATTCCCTCCCATTGCGGTTTTTGACAAAGGGTGTGGGTCGATTATTATCGTTTTTTTATTAACCCTTTGTGGATGGGTGCCTGGCGTGATTGCTGCACTGGTAATTTTAAACAATCCTAAGTCATAAATCTGTATATTTGCGGCTTATGAATAAAGGAGTCAATATACAGGATTTGGGGTTCAAAGATTACAAGGAAACTTGGGATTATCAAGAAACGTTATTTAAAGAAACCATTGATATCAAAATCAAAAACCGTCGCGAGTCTGCGGACTTAACCACACCAAACTATTTGTTGTTTGTCAGTCATCCGCATGTATATACTTTGGGGAAAAGCGGCGACATTTCCAACCTTTTGTTATCCGAATCTCAATTGGAATCCAAAGGGGCTACTTTTTATAAAATTAACCGTGGCGGGGACATTACCTATCATGGCCCAGGTCAAGTGGTCGGCTATCCCATTTTAGACCTTGAAAACTTTTTTACAGATATTCATAAGTTTCTCCGTTTTTTAGAAGACACCATTATTTTAACCTTGGAAGAGTACGGACTTAAAGCCGAGCGAAGCCCTGGCGAAACAGGTGTTTGGTTGGATGTTGGAACACCCTTTGCACGCAAAATATGTGCCATGGGAGTGCGCGCCAGCCGTTGGGTCACCATGCACGGGTTTGCTTTAAATGTCAATTCCGATTTAGGTTATTTTGACAACATCATCCCGTGTGGAATACGAGGAAAAGCAGTCACATCCCTACATGTCGAACTCGGTCAAGCCATGGTCGATGAAGCAGAGGTAAAGGCAAAACTCTTAAAACATTTCTTAAAACTTTTTGAGGCAACACAAGCCTAGTAGAGCTGATACAGAATTAGGCTGTTGGGATCACCCTTAGTGACAAACTCGAGAGGTGCGTCTGCGTCGGCATTTGCTAAATCAATAGCACTCGTTCCAAAAACAGGAATCCCTGGAAAGCGTTTGGACTGACTGTCAAACAACCAAATTTTTTGTGCTTGTAAGTCGGTAATTGAAATGTAAATTTTATCCCTTAAATAAAACAAATTAGGAGGGGAGTAGCTCCCATATTCCAAATCGATTACATTGGATTTTATAGATAATTTATTATCGCTTCGGGTTACCAATGTTTTTGAAGAACTAGTAATATCATGATTCGGATCAAGCCTCAAAGTTTGACGGCTTACAGCTCCTTTTGTATTCACTTGAACCAAATCTCCTTTTGTGTTTGTAGTTGTAAACAGAGAATTATAAAGGTAAATAGCAGCTCCAGAAAAATCAATAGCTTCTTTGACCTTCACGCGAATAGATCCGCGCCGATCCAATATAAGGAGTCGATTACTTGTATTAAATACGATGTAATCCTTCCCACGCACTCGAAAATGTTTGGGCTGACTGCGGATTGAATTGTTGGACTTATATTTAAATCCTTTTACAGATTCCCCTTTAGAATCGTACATTAAAAGAGCTTCGTTTTGTGTGATCAAAAAACGATAGTTTCGTTGTTTGTCATAATCAAATACCGCTAAAGGTTGTGTGATTTCATCTTTAAACTCTAGTGGAAATCGCTCCACATTTTTTCCATTCCGATCAATTACATACAACCTGTTTGGCGTTGCAAATGCCAGTTGTAAACGACCATTTCTATACAAATCCACTTGCTCAACCTTTCCTAAAACAGCTCCCTTCAGTTTCTTTTTCCATAAGACAACTCCTTTATTTGAAATGAGGTATAAATTGTAATCTATATCTTGAACCAGAATATCTTTCTTTTTAGTTCTATGGTTGGTAACAAAAACGGGATCCATCAAAATAGTGTTTGAAAGCGTCAAACTAAACGTTTCGCTGATTTGTGTTTTTGATTGTTTTGATTTTGATTTTTGGAGAATACTATTAACGTGTACAATATGATCGTCTTTCACCAATTGTAAGCCAGAAAGTTTATAAGCACTCAGGTCTTTTTCATTTAAAGTTGTATCAAAAAGTTCTTTTAAAACAACCCCTAAAGTTTCAGTATTTAAATAAGTTTGAAAGGACGCTTCGTCGCTCAATTCACTTTGAATTGTTTCGTACGCATATGAACTTTCAAGTGTATTTTTATTCAGATAATTTGAAATCACAAGTTGCAACACTTTTTCAGAATTTGAAAACACTAAATAGTCTTCTATAATGATAAATTTTGTTGTGTTTGATGAAGTTATAAAAGGCCCAAAAGTATCTGTAAATAAGGAAGGCAATGTGAATTCGAACAGGGGTACCGATCTAAAACTACTCAACTCATTTTGGAAACTGCTTAAAGCTTCATAAGTTGCGTTGATATCGATGGATTTCAGTGCAACACCCTCACCTTCAGAAGTTTCAAACCGACCAACTTCTCGAGTCGTACTAAAAAAGGCTTTTGAAAACTCAGATGCTTTGGTAGTATAGCCAGCGGAATCGATATTGCGGGTGAGTTGTTCAAAGTCCGTATAATTAAAGGAATTAACCAAGCTGCTTTCGCTAGGGATAATCGATTGTAAACTTTGGGGTTGAGGTTCCATCGTTTCAAAAAGTTGAAACCATTTATTTTGAGATTTTTGATCTAAAACAGTTCCATTTATTGCAATACTTTCAGGGGTTATATTAAATCCAAAAAATAGAGATTGAGAATTTAATAAGGGAATTGACTTTAGTTCGGGAAACGTTTTACAATAGACTGAAAACGTATTTGTAGTTTGCTGTAACTTGGATAATTTTGAATATTCAGAAGTCGATTGCAACTTCAAAGACTCAAGAATTGCATCAGAAGTTGACGCCACCAAAATACTGTCTAGAGTCATGTGAGGTATTAAAAGTGTATCCGTTGAATTTAGATTTCTTTGATGCGTAATAAAGGTAAACTCTTGTGATGCGGCTTCTTTGTTTATACATACCAAAAGCGGACTTAAACTTTTGAGGCTGTCAAGTGGACTCAGCACTTTTTTTAAAGAACTAAAAGCACCTGTTTTAGAAATCAAACCATTGTTATCAACGGCACTTTGGAAACCTTCTAAGGAATTTATAGAGAGAACAATAGATGCATTTTTTGGGACTAAATCCTCAACGGAACGCATTGATTTTGGCGTGTAATCACAACTAAAAACCGATAAAATAATCCCTAAAAAATATAAAAACTTATGCATTCGTTGTGCTCCTTGTATTTCACTCCAAACAAAGATAAGATTAATAATTCAAAACAAACTTATTCTTCCAAAAGTCTAAAAGAAAGTCGGTGGTATTTGGTCGTCCCATACTTGCGAATCGCCGCACGGTGTTCTTTTGTAGGATACCCCTTATTTTGTTTCCAGTTATACATCGGAAACTCTTCATGGATTTTATCCATATAGGCATCTCTATACGTTTTTGCCAATACCGAAGCAGCTGCAATATTTTGATATTTGCCATCCCCCTTAATCACCGTTTGATGAGGTATTTTTTTGAACGCCTTAAACCGATTGCCATCCACACTAATAAACGCCACTTTTTCTAATTTTGAAATCGCTTTATGCATTGCTAAAATAGAAGCGTTTAGAATATTGATACTGTCAATTTTTTTTGGGAAGATGTGAGCAACCCCAAATGAAACAGCTTGAGTTTCAATAATCGGCTTTAGCAAATTACGTTTTCTATGTGAAAGTTGTTTGGAATCGTTAAGAATTTCATTTGAAAAATCTAAGGGTAAAATCACAGCTGCCGCCGTAACAGGGCCTGCCAAACACCCACGACCTGCTTCGTCTGTACCACATTCAAATTCTAAATTTGAAACATTTAAGTCCAACATAATTTACTGCATAAAGTTAAATCGATTGTAAAAATCAGTCTTTATGCTGTAAAAAAACAAAATAGATTAGATATTTGCTATTTTTGTGCCAACAATAATTTGCCGTTAGAACCTTGTATATGTATAAACTCGTCTTAATTCTTTTTTGTTTTCACCTCGGAAATACTGCGTTCTCTCAAGAAAAATTGAATAAAAACAAGTCGAAAGAATTCCCTCAAAACTTTCAGCCCAACCGATCTGGGCGAGATTCTATATCCAATACTTCTTCAAAAAAGGTAGCTAAAAATGAAAAAGCAAATATTAAAGACTATCTAATTATTACCCGTCAAAACGACACCATTCAGTTAGATACAACATTAACCATACATAAGGAGTATAAATTTAACTACCTCCGTAAAGATGATTTTGAACTCCTGCCTTTTAGTAATATGGGTCAGACCTACAACACTCTGTCAGAAAACTTCAAATCTAATTCGCTTCAACCCTTATTTGGAGCCAAAGCCAAACACTTCAATTACATGGATGTGGATGCAATTGATTATTACCATGTACCCACACCGCTCTCCGAGTTAATGTATAAGACTGGTTTTGAACAAGGACATGTGTTAGACGCATTATTTACCGTCAACACCTCCAAACAATTTAATTTTTCGATTGCCTATAAAGGCATGCGTTCTTTAGGAAAGTACGTGCATGTATTGTCGAGCACAGGTAATTTTAGATTTACAACAAACTATAAAACAAAAAACAACCGATACAATATTCGTACCCACATTGTCATGCAAGATATTTTTAATGAAGAAAATGGTGGGCTTTCAGACGAAGACCTCCTAAATTTTGAATCTGGCGCAGAAGAATATTTTGACCGACCCATATTTGACCCCATCTTTCAAGATGCAGAAAGCAGTTTAGAAGGCAGGCGATTTTATTTGAACCACTCTTATATATTGAAGGAGCGAGATTCTCTAAACTCTAATAAAATAGCCGTAGGCAATGTACTTTCATTAGAAGATAAATATTACCATTTCACTCAAGCAACCAGCAACACCTATTTTGGAGAAGCCTTTATTTCGTCTAAAATCTCCGACAAAGTAACCCTCGAATCCTTTTATGCAGAGCTCAATGCACACTATTCAAATAAAACCTTAGGTGCTTTTAAAGTAAACGCAGGCTATACAAACTACAATTATGGCTATAATGCCATTGCCATTCTTAATAATCAAAGAATTACCAACCGCCTTTTGGGTTCTGTAGTTTCATTTGAAGGAAACTATGAGAAAACCATCGGAAAATTTGCCTTAAAAGGAGCTGCTGGTCTAAACCTTACAGGAGATTTAAAAGGAAATTTTCTAAATGCCGAAGCATCTTACGTTATTAACAATGATATGGATGTGAACGCCAGTCTCAATTCAAACTCTAAAGCCCCCGATTTTAACTTTCAATTGTTTCAAAGTGACTATCTAAACTACAACTGGCAAAACAACTTTAAAAATCAAACATCAAAGCAATTAGCAATCCATCTTAACTCGAAAAAATTCGGAACCCTTCAGATCGATTACAACACTCTAAACAACTACCTGTATTTTACTAAAGAAGGCACCATAGATGCAAGCGTCAAGCCCTTTCAGTTCGATAAAACCCTCAACTATATAAGAGCCAAGTTATCAAATGAAATATCTTACAGTAACTTTTCTTTAAATAATACGGTTCTATATCAAACCGTCACCGATGGCGAAGAAGTGCTTAATGTTCCTCAAATTGTAACCCGACACTCCTTATACTATACAAACGAACTTTTCAAAAAGGCTTTATTTTTGCAAACAGGGGTCACGTTTAGTTATTTTTCTAGCTATTATATGAACCGATACGATCCACTCCTTGCAGAATTTTATGTGCAAAACACTACCGAAGTGGGCGACTTTCCACGAATTGACTTTTTTATCAATGCTAAAATTCGTCAAACACGTCTCTTTTTAAAGGCTGAACATCTCAACTCATCCTTTACCGGCTACAATTTCTACTCGGCTCCTAACTATCCTTATCGTGATTTTATCGTACGATTTGGAATAGTTTGGAATTTCTTTTTATAACCATCTTCTTGTAACCACTTGTAATTCAGCTATTAAAAAAATAGTTTAGACAAAGTAAAAAAAAACGTTAGATTTAAGACTTGTTTAGGCTAAAAAAGATTGTATGTT